>Ga0065711_1036372_pt1 | contig 21066 bp, 13 predicted proteins | sample Hoacrofraction12_FD_59098 | JGI IMG/M metagenome (GOLD analysis project Ga0065711, IMG submission 59098) | Hoatzin crop microbial communities from Cojedes, Venezuela - Epithelial fraction 12 v2 (version 2) | ecosystem: Host-associated > Birds > Digestive system > Esophagus > Crop | place...
CGACCGAGGCTCAGCTGCCCCGCGTACTCACCGGCGGGGGGGGCGGGAGGGTGTCTTTTAAAGGGCCACCAGCTCGGGGGGGGGAGGGGGTGTCCGGGCTTCCCGGGACACCGCGGGGAGCGGAGGGGACCTCTGGGCTCCGCGAGAGAGAGGCGATGGGCCGCGGCCGGGGGGGGGAAGGCAGAAGGGAGGGAAGGGCTGGTCCCCAGGGGAGGGTTCGCTCCCAAAAAGGGGGAGATGCCCCCCGCGGCCGGTTCTCCCGCTAGTAGTTACTCCTGGCTTACTCCTGCGCCACGGCGAGCGTGGCTGCGGGAGGCGCAGGGCGAAATAGAGCGGGCTTCTCACCGTCACCCCGCCCAGGTGTCACTCGGTTAAGATGCCCGTGCTGTCACCCTTGGCCCGCAGTTCTGCACAGGTCTGTGGAATTATTGCAAATCTTGTCGGGGCATTTTTTTTTTTTCCTGAATGATTCCGACCTTGACCATGTGAAAACCTCAGTATGTTTTTAGGATAACTCCCAGCGCTCGTGGCTTCAGCTTTTAGGGTCCGTAGTCCCGATGAAGTCCAAAAAGACTCCAAAGGAGAGTCCACTCAAGTCCATCTTGGTGCCCTGTGGTCCTGTGAAGGCAGATTTCCTGGTAATGGCATCCTAATTTGTGCTTCTGAAGTTAGAATTCCTCTAACATACCATCACAGTCCACAAAGATATATTATTTCTTTGTTTTAGTTCTTAAAAATAAAAATATTTTTGCAGTATGTAACAAAAAAATGCTGTTCTCCCTTTTCCATCAAGGCAAAGTCTCCTCTGTAGAGAGAAGCTGTATCGCTGTGTCACAGAGAAGAACAGATGGTGAATAGCAGGTATGCCAAACGTTCATACTACTCTTCTTTATTTCACCTTTCACTGTAATTATATTGCGTGCCAGGCTCCAGATGAAGCACTGAAATCAGACACCAGAATTTGGTGTAAGTGAATGTTACAGAGCTTTAGACGCTAGTTCAGTTTTGTGATGCTTTTCATGTTATTTATACACGTCTCAAAACGTGCTAGGTACGGAGAGGTGCATCAGAAGAGGCAAGGGTCCTATCACAGCTTACAGTCACAAATGAAATTTTCAAATAAACAATGAAATACAAGTCACAAGCAGCGAGGTTTGCTTGTGTCTGGCTAATGCCTCCATTAATCTTTATCAGTAATTCCTAATTTTGAGAGCGGGGAAACCAGGATTTATAGCTCTTTTCAAAGACGAGCCAACAAAAATTAGATGGATTGGGCCAGTGGATCAGTTCCAAGAAAAGGGAAAGAAAAGACAGGATGGGGTCTTTGAAAGCTGCAAAGTGCTTCTGCAGATGAAGTGTAATAGAAGGAGATACAGAAAGACACTAACATGTGCATGTCCGTGAAGGCAAGAGGGAAAGAACTTAAGTTTAGTAGGAAAATCAGCAGAAGACGAATGGGATTTGATCCAAGGGAAAGATAAGATAGCAATGGGCTTAGGTGAAATACTAGGAGCCAAAAAAGAACCTATCGCTTATCTATAACTTAAGAAATGCTGGCACATTTGTTTGCTCAAAATAGTGGAGAAAATATTACCGTGTGAATTTGAAGACTGAGTGACAGTGGAAAAAGTTGGACAAGAAACAGTAAGTCAGAAACAGAGGATTAATTTGCAAGCCTAACAAGTGTTAAGGAAGAGAAGGGACTTAATGAAAGTGCTTGAGTTTCACAGTTTCTTGGCATGTGGTTTTCCTTCTGCAGAGCGATATTGAGGAAGTCCAGCTGGCGAGGCAACGGCGAGCTGTTAGCAAAGCAGAGCGGAAAAGAAGAAGTTAAATCGCTGAGCTTGTAAAGAGTAGTTGAAGATGTGGAAGTGTGTCATGGCATGGGAATGGAGGAAAACAAGAAGTGTATGGCGTTTCTGAAAGCTGGAGAACAGGTGGTTTTCAGGAAGGGAGGGTGTGCAGTCACCCGAAAACGGAAGGGAGGAAGAGCTCGCTGGTGACTTTGCTGGTGATGTCGTAAGCCATTTCTGTGGACGAGAGGGAACAGAAAGCAGGTCTTACAGGGGGAGAAAATTAGCAGAGTAGGGCCAGAAGAAGTGGGTGGGGTTTTTTTTTGTTTTGTGGTGTTTTTTTTACATGTTTAAGACATATGGAGGCAAAGAAAGGAAGCATATGGAGTGGCACTTGAAAATGGGGCTGGGGTCGAGAGAGATGGTAGGGGAAACAATAACATGTTTCAGAAGCAGAGAAGAGCAGTTGAAGATGTCTCATTGTTTCTTCGTGCTCCTCCATCTGTCAATATCCATCTGTTGTTTTTTTGTTGTACGCTCAAATGTCAGCTCCAGTAACTGTTTAATGTAAAATGGATAATCATGTCTCCCTTTTTCACCCATTTTTTGGAAGGATATTAAAAAACATGCCTTCCACACAGCACTGGCAGGGTGGAGAGGACCCACTTGTTCTCTGTAGCCTAGAGCTTGCTGATTAAAGGATGCTGTTCTGGGAAGCAGGAAAGGTCAGATGTGAATCCATAAACCTGAGAAGGCCCCTGAACTTGTGAAGGGCAGACCTTGAAGCCCATCAAAGTGCTTAACTACTGCCCCGTTCTATAAAAGGCTCTGATATCATCAGCAAACCCCAAAGGAAAGGTGTAACAGGAGAATGCACGCTGGGGGAAATATTCACTACCTCCCTGCAGCCTGGTGCTGGGTGCCAAGGAGGCCCGAGAGGTGAGGTGCTGAAGCTACCTGCCCTTGGTGTCTCTCTGCAGTCTGCCCTGGCCTTGGTGCCCTGATTGCTTTGAACCAAACCCTGAGGCATCAAAGCGCTCTGTCGGTGGAGGCTGATGAATCCAGCTGGGAAAACAGTACCACTGCTGGCCGTCTATCTCAGGCCTTTGCTGCAGGTCACCTTCTGCGCTGGGGAGGCGGCTGGTGGAAGCGCGTGCTGGCTTTGCAGCCAGCTAGCTGAGGGGAAGGTGTGCCTTGCCGTGCTGCCCGAGAAGTGGGGGAGCAGAACACGCCGGAGGACAGTGATGTGTAGCACAACCCCGGCGTGGAACCACTTCCTCTCCACCCGTTGCAGGAGCGAGGAAGGTACCCTGTTGCCTTGGCTTTTGCACTGGGAGACAGGCGCTTGCCCACCTTCATCGATCACTCCACCATGGTAAAGTGAAAGACGTGCCCCTGCATCACCATCAGCTGGCAACGACCCACAAGGAATGCCCACCCCACCAGTCATTTTCCCTCTTGGCAAAACGCAGCACGGTAGCTCGGCTGCTTCACTGAGCAGCCGCGCGGAGCTGAGTCAGTCCTTCCCAGGTCACTGGGAATCAGTCTGTGCCTGCCGCATCCCCGGTCTGCGGTGACGTATCTGTAATTATGATTTTCACTGTTATGTTTGTGATATTAGAATTTGTCTTGCTCTAAGCCAAGACTCCTACTCTTCGTTCATGCACAAGCCTGTCATGCTATACAATTACAGTGGAGTCAGGGCCTGATCTGCACTATAATTACAACTGAGTCAGTTACAACAGACTTGTCTCCTGACCTGGTTCCAAAATAGCACTATATTTTTTAAAGCAAAAGGGATTTTAGGTGTATTCTTCAACCACGCTAATGCATTGCACTCATCTCGGATTTAAATCGGGTTCATTTCTGATAAAGCAACCCTTTTATTAGCTTAAGCAGGAAATGGTCCAAACTGGCTGTTCATTAGCATTCACTAAGTCAGCTTCAGGCACCGTCTCTGAATGTCAGATATTTCCCGCTTGCATTCCCTCCCCACTTTGTGTGTTTGCTGCTTCCTGGCATCCTTATCATATAGTAATGAATCATGCCGGAGTTACGATGTCGCATTTAGGTACAGAGTGGGACTAGTTTGGCCAGTCCTGGGTAATCAGGCCTCTTAACAGGGAAATGCATTTAAATAGGTCAATGAATCTTACACGTCTGTGCATCAGGAATTATCAGCACTGCAGAACTTGCAGTTGAGGGAGAAATTCTGTTTCAAGCGAAAGTTCATTGACGCCTCTAAAGCAGCAAATAGCATTTCATTTACATTTAGAACGATGTTTTACCTTCATGAGTTGTTGGGGATCTTTCAGACTGGAACAAAAAATTCTGTAATTTTCACTGTTTTCTTCATATGCAAAATAATATGTTTGAAATTAATCATACAATCCTGTCAGCGCTAAAAAGGTGCTGATCTAATCTCCTATCTCCTGAACTGCAGCTGTAATCCTTAGTCCTTGTTTTTGCCTCTTGCCCTTTTCAGTGGTGGAAATACTGTGAAATGTTGCATTACAGAGCTAATCAAACAGCGGATGGAAAGCTTTTTCTTCCCTCTATCCTTTTAGGTTTCCTGTAGGTTACGTCTGTTAAGGCATTCTCTGGAAGCCCCCGAAGAAGCCAGAAACATCCATCAGGAGAATCTCAAACCTGGAGGTTAGCCATCTGTATCTGTAGACACAGCCCACACCTAGGAGGGAAGGGAAGGGACGGGACCGGATGGGACGGGACACCTTGGGGCACAAGGGGTAGAGAGGCGCAGTGATGTGTGCTGGCAGGGGACCTGCCTGCCATAGGAGACTGTCCCTCTGTCCTGCTGGGACGGATGCCTTGGCAGCGCCTGCAGCTGGAGACACGTCCCGTGATGGTGAAAGGAGACCTCCTGGTGGGACAGCCACACCGTCTGCCTCGGTGGCCGATGTACCCTTCTGTCACAATTGCTGTGCCCGTGCCGTGGGGTTTGTGAGCATCGCTGGGGCAAGTGGTTTCTGGTTCCTTGTCATTCTCAGCCGATGGGGCCATGGCAGAGTTTTGCAGACAATGCCTGCCTTTGCTCTGGAGCTCAGAAAATGGATCAGTGGCAGCTACAAGGATATATGTCTGACTTTCAGCCCGGTTCCCCAGCCGTTGGTCCGGGATGCTGCTATATGAGAGTATTTAGAATGCTATGGTCTATTTTGGATTTCTAGGCACTAAAGTGTAATCGTGAATGCTCTAGCGTGGTGCACTTCTATCAGTTAAACACTTTGTCAGCTCCAGTTCTGCTGTATATTTCTTTTTGGGCAAGAGCTCTGAAGTTACCAACATTTCAAGGATGAAGTCAGGCTTTTGGTTGACAGTCCTTATTTTGTATTCAGTTCAGTAGAACTCTTGCAGAGGAGATTCAGGATAAGCCTTCAGGACGAGTCTACCTAAAGTCCAGTCCTGTATTCAAATTCTAGTGATCAAGTTTGCTGTAAAACATGTGCCACTTGACATATCTGTCTAACATTACTTAAATGTGCCTTTCTCAGGTAGCATCTGTTTGAGGCTGTGTATATCTGAAAATCAAAAATAGTTTCCTGGAATAAGTTTTTAAAAAATGGACTAGTATAAGACTAGTTTTATGAGTTCAGCAGTATAAGCAGAAGAGCTGTAATCTGTCCAATGAAATTAGGTATGCATGTGTTAAAATGTTTAGATTATTTTCCATAGTGCTTTATTCCATTCTTTAACATGCGTGAGTGTATAAAACAGTAGTTTTTAAATTGTGCTCCATTAACTGCTGTTAAATGGTGTGTGAAAATGAACTCAAAAAAGCAAGCCTATTGTCATTAGCTCAAACCTGTTATACGTTGTTTGCACCTCTCTCAGGAAATGTGTAAAGGCTCTGAAAAACGGGAAGGGCTGAGAATCTTCGGAGCGGAATGGTGCTTCTGATGAACCAGAAATAAGGTGACGGACTCTGATCTTGGAAAGATTATTGCTGTCTGCTGGCCAGTCCTACCATCCTTCCTTCGTTTACAGGATGCTAAACTTCCAGATGAGCGTGTCAAGGCTTTGCACCCCGGGGCCCCTCACACCTGATGCACCAGCGTGCAGCTCCAGCCCTCTCCTCCAACCCGCCTTTAACAGCTCCAGGGAAAACTGACTGTGGGTACGCAGGGGTGTCTGCTCATCCACTTGATCTGTGCTGTTGTTTTCTTGTGGTCCCCCCTCTGCCTGCCCAGGCTTCTCGTGTCTCTGCTGGATAATTGGATAGTATTCGCTTGTCCTTCCTGTGTATACAACGTAATGGGATCCTGATCCATAAAAGCGACGGCAGTAAAGCAAATAACAACCATGCACACACACAAAAAATCCTTTAATGGTGAGTAGGCTCGTTGAAGTCAATATACAAGAGAAATGCATGCATTAGTCTCTACAGAGTGTCGTGGAGCTACACCATGCCATGGGCTACCACTGGGAGCTTGTCATCTCTGTAAAGGTGACTTCTTCCCTCCTTAGCTTTGGTCTAGTGTATTTTAAAACAATGCAGCCCCAAATCTAAGCTGGATAGAACCTTTTTCTCCCCCTGCGTGCTGCGGTTCATGTGAGGCCTTTGCCGTGGCAGCTCTCTGGAAACCCTGTCCTTGCTGCTGACGTGGTTGCTCCCTGCCAGCCAGACGTGTCAGGACCACAGTCACGTTTCTTAGGCTCGTCCAGGGTACCTATTTAAATTATAGATCTGGAATACTGCTGGCTCCCCTCCAAATCTCTGATCTAGTAGCTGTTTTTAATGATAAATTACATATGTTTAATAGCTCAGCTATTTTGTTTGGATCCTTCAGAACTTTGAGATGAATAGGCTCCAGTCTCAGTGATTTATTGCAATTTAATTTGTCAAGTTGTTTCAGCACTTTTTCTTACACTCCTCTGACAGCAGTTCACCTTCACAAACCAACGACAGGTATTTCCCCATTCTCCTCGGAGTGAAGACCCACACAGAAACTACTTGGCAACCTCCGTGAGTTCTTTCTCCTCTTTGACCTCTTTTTATCCAGCTCAGCTGATAAAATTTAGGGATTTTTTCCATTAACATCCTATGCTCAAATCCTTTATCACCACAATTATATCATACAATCCTTTTTATAAGCTGATTGATCACCAATCAGTTTAATAGTAGGTACAATTTTTGCCTGGATTCTTCTAGAATCTGTCGGCTGTACATTTAAAATTGTTCTTTTGATTTCCAGAGTACTCGTGACTGTTCTCTTTCCCCAGTCCTTGTCCATATCTGTTTGCTCTGAAATAATCTTTCCTGATCATGGATGATCGGATGCACAGAATTCCAAGTGAGGATTTACGGCTGCCCAGTCTAGTCTAGGATTGCATTTCTGTTTTTCATGACTGTGTTATGCAAGGGCTTTGTATTTATGCAGAAAGAACAACTGTATCAAAGTCTGTAGGGTATTTGGCTGGTTTCCACTTGAAAGTTCCCAATTTATAAGAAATTTCAGCTACTTGTCCCCAAGCATGTGACCTCGCAGTTGGTATTATTGAATTTAATCAAATTTCTATTACTCCATTTGTCATTTATTTCTTTCCATATTATATCCTAATAGTCCTCTGTATTAACAGTACCTCAGATTAACATTATGATCAGCAAATTTCATTTGTGCATTCCTACTTGTCTGCCAAGATCCTTAAAGAAAGATTGGTAGGTTTCAAGACCTTTCCTTGCACCATTCTCCTGCATCCTCATACTTTCCAGTTTGATAGTCTTAAGAAAGGTCCCTAACTGTATCTACAATGTTGCTACTAACACAGGCCTTATTTAGATTAACGTCTTATGTGGCAACATATGAACATTGTTTAAATCTAGATATGTGAGTTCTACTGTATTTTCCCTGTCTAAAATATATACTTAATTTATCAAAGACAGATGTCAGAGTTGCTTCTTGCGGTCCACATTTGGGACCTCAGTTTTCTTCCTCTGTTTGTAATTACTCTTATGCCCCTCTACTACCCAGCAAAAGCCCCTTACAAGTTATTGAGGTAACAGTGGTGCATCTAATTCCATAGTACCACCAGCAACTCATTAGATTTATTTTTAAGAGGTCTTAAACTAGATGGATTGCTCCATGTACTTGATTTTTCTTCAGCGTGTGGGCTTTTTCAGAATTGTATGTGTTTTTAAGGTGGCTTTTCAGCATCTGCAGAGCCATCCTGGCCAAAGGAAAGCTGTGAGAAGCTTTGTGTCACTTTGCAAAGAACAAATGTGTACCCTGTTGTTTTAGACTGTAGCTGTTTTTCCTCCGTTTCCCAGTTCTTCTGTTTTATTGGTCTTGGACATGCTGGCTTTGATGTGACTGTAATTAAGTTTTCTTAAGCACCCTCCAGGGTTAATTGCCCTGCACGTTGATTCCTAAATTTCCCTGAAGAAAAAATTCCTGGTTTAAATATCCCCAAGTGTATTATCATTCTGGGGAACGCTTTCCCTAGAAGGACATCAGGCTTGCAGACCACGGTCATTGGAAAGTCTTTGGGGGCCCTGCAGGAGGAATCGCACCCAGATCGTAAACAGAAGACACTCCCAACCCCTGGCAAGGTCGGCAGACTTTTAATTGCAGCAGTATTGAAGAGGTGAATCAGTTTGGGTGTCACATGACTGGGGAACCCTCTGGGTGACTGAATCTATGCCAGATGAGGTGAGGACAGGTAATAGGTGTGAAATGCCCTGGTAGCTGGGAGACATTTCCTAAAAGAGTAGATTAGCAACTGAACAGCTAAATGGGTCACTGAATGAAGGGTGATGGACTGAAGGGGAAACGGAGGGCAAGGGATGGTCTGCAGACCTTTTCCTGAGAAGAAGACATGATCCATAACAACTGCATCACTGGTGCCTGGAGGTGTGATGCTCGCTTCCTGAATAGGCCTCCTGCGCCTATGACTGGAGATCGCAGAGATTTCTAGACAAATGATCTTCACAAATTTTCTTAGGAAGCCATCCCCATCACTTTCACATTAAAAATTCTATTCTTTGCAATTTTTTTTTGAAATATGTCTTTGAATCTTATTGTACATTCAAAGACTGTGGGATTTTTTTGTTTTGTTTTTACTGAATAGAGCCACAAGTAATAGGAATTGGGAAACTTGAGGAGGAATGCAAAATGTTGATTTTTTGTTAAAAAGCATTTATTAAAACAATATAGAAAACTACCAGCTGGGTCGACTTCGAACACTACATTGTGTAAATAACTCTCTGAGGTCAGAATCACTCCCTTCCCTTCATGTAATGATCATGGTCACAGTGCAATTGCCTGTCTTAGGTGTAGAAAACCATCATTCTTTTAGACAAGCATCACTGCATGTCCTGCCTGTATGATGTGGACTGGAAGTATGTTTTAATTTTCACGTGACTGAAGCCTTCAAGGGAAACTTCAGAAGGTACAAAGGTATCTTCAGAGGAGAGGAGATGCACACTGTTTCTCCCATCTGTCGGAAAGCAGAAGGTATCACAGAAGATCATGCCTGAGATCCATTGCAAGGCAGGAGGTCCTTGTCTTTTTTTTTCCACTTCCCTCCTGCTTGTGACACCTCAGAGCAGCCTGAAGATGTCCAGACTTCTTTATTCCTTTCTCATGCTATGGCCCTAGTGAGCACTTATATCCTACCCTGGCCTGAGATGGGGATTTTTCCTATTGCCATGCTGGGGTCTGAACCGAAACAGCAATGAGTGAGAAACAGATGAGAAAATATTTTGTTCATCTAGCCATAAGGGGTAGGTGTACGACAATATAGCAGAGATGCCACAAAATGTCCCATTGCTGGTCACTCATGGTGCCATAACCTCTGCCCCCTCTCTGACTGTCAGACACGTGAGTAGATCTGGCCAGAAACTCTGAACATCTGAAGAACAGCCCCTGGCTCGTGAGGACCTGAAGCAATGAAGGTGGTGTGGTGCTGTGCCATGGGAATGCATCAAATACTCCCGGCTCGCAGGAGGCTGGAGGCTGGAGCCAGTTGTGTGAGTCCTGTTGAAAGCCCTGGACAGGGCAGAAGATCATCTGCTCCAGGGGCTGGTGTGCTGATGGCTTGGGGCAGCTGCAGTGGCTGCTTTGGGGCGGGCAAAGGGTGTTGCTGGGGTAGCTGTCCTCGTTTGTCTCCTCAGGACTCTGAGCTTGCCAGGAGAAGAGAAGGCAGAGTGTGGCGTGCGCTTTGCAACGTGGGAGCCACTTCCCTGACTCCTGTTGGAGTACGTGTCTTTATTTCCTGTATTAAAGTGCGTGTGCTCTCGCTGATCTCCAACCAGGGGACATCTTGCTTCAGACGGAGAGTTGCTCTTCCATGCATCCAGGCAGAATTTGGGACGGAAAAATCTCTTGGTTGCCTAAGTTGTTTTCCAAACACCACATGGGAGTTTTTCTAGCTGTGAAAAGGAGACAGAAGAAATGAGCCACCACCAGCACCACAATGTTGACACCCAAGGCCATCTCTTACATAAACATCTCCATGACAAACCCTTTCTTACAACATTGCCGGACGGTGTTTATATTCCAGCCTTGGAAAATAAATGTTGTGCCATGAAATAGGAAATAGGTGAACACTTTACCAGTGCTATCATAATGAATTAATTTGATATTCATGGGAATACCACATGTGCTTTCCTAGGTGCCTTACTACCATATCACTTTCACTAATGGGCACTTAAGTCGTACTGATTTTTCCCCAAAGCCACATAATGATCTGTAATATTCCTGAATAATTGCACTTTAAGTGGAAGCTAACAGGGCTGACTACTCCCAGAAATATGTCAAAATATTTTTACTATTTTAAGTAGAAATTTGCATATTAACAGGACCTGCCAATACATTTAAATATGTGGAAAAGTTTTACAAAAGAAAGTTCTGGAATATTTTTTGAAGGTTAAGAAGTTCTCGAGTGTTCTTTCCTGAATAATTTTTGTAGCCATCTGCAGAGTAGCAAAATTGGTAAATTGTGTTAAAGAGTAAAAAAAAAGAAGAGAGAAACAAGTACAAGCTCATGTGGTACAAGAAATGTAATTATTTCATAGTAGCTGAAATAACTTCATAGTCTCATTTATGCCATTGCTTCAAAATAAATCTTAGTTGCAGGTATTCTGAAAACAAGGTGGTAGATGCAGTTGGGGGAGGGGGGGAATTAGTCTCCTTGCTGAATGGATTAACTTTGCTGCCTTTCTCATTAATAGGTATGCTAGGTAGCTTTGTATCTACAGGTTAGTCCTATTTTGAGGCTTGCATGAGGTGCTGTTGCCCAGGATGACTCCGGCTTGCTCTGCAATGCCTGTGGGGATGGAGCTTGGTAAGGGGGTGCAGTGCTCTAGGGGAGCCGGGCTTCCCAGGCGCTGGGGCTGAACCCCAGTGCAGTGCAGGGCAGGCTCCCTCCCCAGAGCAGCCCGCGGGCGCTTCAGCCGCATCTCCAGGCTGCATATGAGGTGCCAGCTGTGCAAACATCCACTGAATCACAGAATCATAGAATCATAGGTTGGAAGAGACCTCTAAGATCATTATGTCCAACCATCTGCCCAACATCACCATGCCTACTAAACCATATCCCCAAGTACCACATCTGCACGTTTTTTGAACACCGGATGATGACTCAACCACTTCCCTGAGCAGCCTATTCCAATTCCTGATCACTCTTTCAGTAAAGAAATTTTTCTGAATATCCCAGCTAAACCTTCCCTGATGAAACTTGAGGCCATTGCTTCTTATCCTATCGCTAGTTACCTGGGAGAAGAGACAAACACCTGCCTCACATAGCCTCCTTTCAGGTAGATATAGAGAGCAGTGAGGTCCCCCCTCAGCCTCCTCTTCTCCACACTAAACAGCCCCAGCTCCCTCAGCTGCTCCTCAGAAGATTTCTTCTCTAGACCCCTCACCAGCCTCTTTGCCATTCTCTGGACACAGTCCAGCAACTCAATGTCTTTCTTGTAGTGAGGAGCCCTGCATCAGCTCTGCCCAGGGTCTCATTAAAAACCCTGTTTGTTTGCTCCTGTGAGAGTGGGCATAGCTGTCCTATGCAAGATGGGCTCCACGGGGCACGTCTGGTGTGTTACACTGCTTTTGGGTGCAGTAAAAGCAGGGAACAGGGACAACAGGTGGATGGAAATGATCTGCTGTGAGGCAAATCGCAGTAGGCAGGACGAACCCTCAGGGGCAGGAGCTCTGCTTCATCTCCACCGCTTTCACGTAGTGGCCACCACAGTGTCACCTGGGAGAGCACAGAGAAATTGCAGCATCTGTGTCCTTGTGTGACCCCCAACTGTCAGGTCAAACCCTGAATGCGAATGAGCCGAGAGCCACGCTGTCATGCTCACGTTAATGAAAAGGGGGAGGTCCAGGTAGAAGAAGTGGAGCAGGACATCTGTGTCCTCAGGAGGATCCTGTGGCACCAGAAGGAACCACTGAAGTACGTAAGACTCCTTTAATTAAAGGATTTAACTGTAGTCTCAGAATGGAAATTATATGCTTTGTGCTGCCTAATTGGGTGGCTGCTCTCTGGAGTCACAGCACCTACTCCTGAATGTACAAGGAAATTTCTATGTGCAAAACTCAACACAAACCAAACTGTTGCGGCAGTCCCACAGCAAAATACACAGCAGTACCTAAGAAACATCTTATTTTTGTCTGATTAAGAGTTGTAAAGAATGAGGGCATGAGCCTTGCTCGTGCAGAAAGGACTGCAGTGGCGCTGACGGGGTGGCAAAGCGCGCTGCCGGTGCCGGAGGGGTGGAGGAAGGGAGGCTCGGAGGGATGGAGGAAGGGAGGCTCCTACAGCGAGGCGTGGGGAGCTGGCTGGGAGGGTGAGGAGGCTCTGCATGCCGCCGAGCTTCCTTCCAGGTGGAGGACGTGGAGCAGACAGCGTCATCACAAAATGCGCTGCGCCCCGCAAGGGTTTGCCCTGACGAAAGGGCAACGCTGCAAGAGACCAACAGTTACTCCTGTGTTTCCCTCTTCTCTGGGTTAATGTTGAATGTGGGCGAGCAGCAGCTCTCCTCTGGTACAAGATCCTTCGTGATATAAAATGATGCCTCCCTTCTGAATCACAGTAGCTAAAAATTTATGCATCCAATCCACCCCGTCTGACAAATTCACATCTCCTTCCTCTCCTCAAGCCTCAAAACATATTTACTCTTCAGAAGGTGAATTAACCCTTTCCTGCTTATATCTCGGTTTTGGAGGAATCTCCAAATTTGAGGCATCAGTAGTTGTCAGTGAAAAACATTTTCAGGTAGGAGTTCCCTACCAGCTTTTATTAAAAGCCAACTCTGGTGACAAACCTTTGCAGATGCATTCAGAGGGAGTCCCGTAAATAATTGGTGTAATGGTACGGCATAACAAACATGTCTCTGAAAAATCAGAAAGTTGAGACTTTGAGTCGGGGTCTGTGTTGGATTTTGCCGGGGTCTCAGCTGGGTGCCCCCCTCTCCCAGCAGAGGCCATGGGGTGGGCTGGAGACACTGCGGTTCCAGCTGTGCAAATTAAAGTCTGGCAAATTGAAGTAAGTGGCAATTTAAATTATTACGCTGGGTTATGAACTCCGGTGGCGGAGGCGCAGACGCGATGCCCGTTCTCCTGTGCGAACCCGGGCTGGGGGCAGTAGCCTCTGGGGCAGGGATAGGGCGGGCAGCTGGTAGTGATGACCTCTTCAACCATCCCTGCTACCTCCGATGGGGATTGAGAGTCCCAGCCTTTTTTGCATCACTCGGTGAAATAAAACAAAATTGTTAATAAAGCAATTGCCTTTTTGCAGTGTCTCTACAAAATATCCCTGAATATCCCTGCTCCTTGGAGCATCCTCCTTGGAGTTCTGAATATCCCTGCTCCTTGGAGCATCCTCCTTGGAGTTCTGTTAAACCAGAGAAGTGAAATTCAACTCACGGCACTTAAGGAATCTGTTTTTGCATTTCTAAGGCTTCAGTAAATTTGTTAATGTTTTAGGCTGCACCTAGGCAGGTAAATTCTGTTCTTCTGCATACTGCCTGCACTTCTGAAGCAAAGTGTTGCTGAAGGCTCTGTCTCTCTGGATCTGAAATATAGGTGCAAGATAAATTTTGTCTTTACAGACTTACTATATGAAGCACTGCTGTATTTATCAGCTTTTTAAAGCCCTATTTTCCCCCTCATTTACCTTTGGTACTATAGGGCTTTAGTTCTACAACAGGGCAAACTAGTTTTTAACTGTAAACTGGAGCCTTATTGTTCTTTGGAGTAACTTTCAGTCCTTGGTGAAGCTATTTTGGTGCAGAGCTACTCTTCCCATCTTGTGTTTCACTGTTGTAACATAGCTGTAGTGATTGGGAGTACACTACCGATCCTGCACAATTAACAGTTGAAATGAGGAGCCTGGGAGCAATTCCCAGTGTATCTGGTTGCATGTTCAGATTAGGTCTGGGAACCTGCTCCCTGGTTTCCGTGAGAAGGAAAATCCAGTTGTATGGGCTGCCTGGGAGGTGCTGTACCACACAGGCTCGCAGTCTGGGCAGCTGGGGGACAGGAGCCCTGCATGGAAATCACGGTGTCCCTGTGTCCTCGTGCCTGCCATTCCAGACCTATTTTTTATTGCAACCCTCCCCAAATGGCCTTAACTTAATAGATCCAAGCAAGGCACTGCAGATCGATATTCCCTGATTTCTGTATGCATCAATTTAAACACTGATTTTAAACTGGAGGCATTAGAGCTGTATAATCAGAGTTCTTAAAACCAAAAGAGCTCAAGACATTGCAAATTTAAATCTTCCACCTAATCAGTGCACTTCTTTCAATTTTACAAACAAGCGTATTTCACCACTACTACTTTAAATGATCCCTCAATATTATTCTTTTATCAGCCAACTCTAAACATAGGACAAGATGCATTAAATTATATATAAAGAATATTAGGCAAATTTAAATGCAAGTCCAAGTAGAACATATGTAATTTCTATTTTAAATTAAGAATAATGTTATACATTTTCCTATTAAGCTACATTTGCAAAGTTAGCCTTCAGAAATAGTAATAAGTATCTCACCAGAGCAATTCAGTGCTCAGCTGACAAAATGGACAAATGTAGTACTTCCCATTTAACAGCATCCATGAAAGAAATTACTAAATTCTTTGCCACTATGATTCAACAGTTCTAGTGAGTGGAAATGTTCCAGTTCACACCAGTGCCTTGATAATAATATTTAAGGTAAACAGAAATACCTGAAGTATGTCGACAATCAGAAATAACAGTTGGGGTGGAAATGCATGGTTGTATTTGCTTGTGGTTTTTTTTGAAGTCAGTAACTGAGAAATACTTGCTGTGAGTTTGGAAAGAGGCACAGAGGTCAGTGTGAGCTCTGAAACCTGGATTTTCTGGTCTCTGATCCAGTCCCTGGCACTTGTCAAAAACCCCGAAGGGTTGCTTTATGCTACGTTCTCTTTAAACCGAGGAAATGCACCTCAGCCACAACCCTTTTTCTGAATCATTCCCCCCTCCTCGACCGCAGATGTCCGAGCGGCAGCTGGGAATCCCCAAAGACAGGAGCATTCATGGGAGTCTGATTCTCTGACATTTAGGGGAGACAAACAGCTCCAAGGATCTAGGACAAATAGATCCAAAAGCTGAGGCTGGGCATAACACTGAAAAATTGCTTCACTTTCAGCTATTCTGCCTATTTTTACATGTAGCATGGGAGTGAGTACTAGATTAGGAGGCCTGAGGGGTTGAATGGATTACAAACAAAAAGCATTAAGCTAATGATAGGAGTGATACTCCTTAAGGGCAAGGATGAACTAATGGCTGGATGTTCCTTCATCCCTGTATTACAACCATGGAATGGTAAAATAGTCAAAACAGTAGCTGCTTCCAAGCCAGGTCTGCTGCATTATTAACTTCTATAAGTCTTATAAATATAGGAGTTGCTTAACATGGATTGCTTGCACAGTCTTTAGATATACTCGTAGGAAGGGAATTCAAGGTCAGCAGTCCCTGAAGGCTGTCAAACTATTTACAAGTTTGCTATTTATAAGGACTAGTCTGGGAGTCCTAGAAGCAATAAGTTCTTAGGCAGGTGGTTTAATTTCTGCATGACACAGAAGAGGTGCTGTTTCTGTATCAGTGCCTAGATGCCATTGCAGTTCTCTTAAAATATATTTTGTTATCTAGATTCTCTTGGTTTCAGGCTCACCCCTAACCACTCCAAATAACCTGAAGAATGAAGAGAGCAACGAGTATCACTACAGCAACTGTTCTGTGCAAATTCTATAATGTTTTCAGGGATGAAAAGAGTTAATCAGAAGTTTAATGATTAATATAGAATATTAATCGATTGACCTTGGGAGTATAGCGTGCTATAAAATAGCAGGCTGGAGGATTCATTGCACTGCCACAGAACCCTCTCTGAAGAAAATTTTTTTTTCTAACGAAAATGAAAAGTAGGGCATACTGGCTTCTGCAGACCAGAAAAAAGTACACTGCTTGCTTTCGTATTAGGTTTTGGAACACTCAAGTGAGGTGGAAAATGTAGAAAAAATATTGTGACCGAACTGTAAACATCGCAAACTCAAAAGACCTGGTGTGCTGATTTCAGATAAGCCTCCCATGAAGAGAGAGACTAGTCCCTTCCTCAGTAATGCTACCTACGAGTATGTACACACTGTACCTTTCGTTCTTCATGGTAAGTGGATGGTACATCCTAGAAGGGCATCACTCATTCTAGGAAGTGAGTCTTTAAAAGTCATCTCATCTGGCTGTAGTACCCGAATGAAAGCAGTGTTCAGTGCTCTTAATCTAAGAGCATCCATTTTCTAGAGCCAGTGTGTCCTCCTGTATTTGTAAAACAAAAACAAAACTGTAAGCCCCACAATTCCCCCCTCAAAACAAAAACAACCCCTGAAGAGGCGTCGGGTCTTGCAGATTCCTTCATCTGTCTGCTAGAAGTTTCAGGGACGGGTATTTTCCCGAAGTGCTTCTGCAAGGCCCTGTGCTTCTTTCAGGACAACTGTTTGCATCGTGCTAAGGCGGCGGGGAGACGGTAAACAGAAAGGGGAATGTGATACAAATGCTGGCAAAAGTCAGGGAAAGCGAGGTGGGAGCACTATCGCTCAAGCTGTCAGATCTGTGAGCAAGCCTCGTGAACCAGCTGAGTTATGGCAAACTCCTACTAGGAGGGAATTGCGGTAACTGAGCCTTGCACTCCAACATTTATAAGGGTGTCCTGGGATAAATAAAGGCACAGCCTCTGTAAACGCCGCAGCGAAAACAAACGCCTTTGAACCAAACCGGTTACAAGGCTCTATAAAGCATGGGTATAGCTGATGTTAATTATAAGATCTGCATCTTGGTTTTCTGTCTTGAGATCAACTGTCAGAGTCCTCCTGGCTGGCAAGGAGTTAAATGCAAGTTTCTGGCCCCAGCTACTGCGTAAGGCAGGGCTGGCGTTGCTGCAGTATCCCTGTTGGCACAGAGCACTCTCGGTTCAGGGTCTCCACCGGAATACGCAACAGAATAGTAAAACCTCTTTAATTCCAAGGCAAAGCCCTGGCCGTCTGGGCCCGGGCCTTCTTAAAAAGGTGGTTGTATTTCATCAGATAAAAGACATTCAGCTTATTTTAAGATCATACCTCATGCACTCAGACACAGCTGTGTGTCACATTGAGCTTTGTTTAGAAGCCTGGTCTGGATTATAAAGGCATTTCGGAAATCATGTGCCTATCAGAAGTTTGAATCAGACTTGCTGTCTATAACCAAATGCAATAATCGGGCTCTTGAACCATGTAATGGGTTAGCAGAAGAGCAGGGAACATGCAGAGGGAGACAATGATTTAGCAGAATTTCATTCGGCATTCAAGCATGCTAGCATGCCTGAAAATAAGGGATACATTATTAATTAGTTAATGTTTGCAAAGTATTTTGACTCTGGAAAGTGCCAACTGTTCTTCTTCATTAATTTTCGGTAAATATATGACTAAGCAGTATATGTAATAAGGACACAAAATGTGGTAAGTAGACAAAAGACTTGAAAATACACAAAACATTTAAAAAAGTGAGATGCTATTAACAGGAAAAAAAAGTGTTCAAACCAGCGGGGTAAATATTGTGATGATGCAGCTAGTTATCTATTAACTCAGCACTAATGCAGGGACGTGCCTGATGGCAATGGCAATCGGTTGAGACAGCCAACGTCCTACAAGACCCGTAAAGCTGACCTCTACCACCTTTTCCCTTCCAGCACTAAATTTGGCACAGCCCACGCTCAGCAGACCTTCTCTTACCTTCTGGGGCTGCCTGACGCCTGCTTTAAGAGTTACATGTGCTTCTGCAGCTTTAACAATGTCTGGAAAACCACTTCTGGATGGCGGTCATGACCCCTGACTAGCTGCAGGGGGGTGCGCTGACACCGGGCCCGCGGACGAGCTGCTGCATGCTCTTCCCCTCCCTGATCGTTCTCACATCCCCATCTGTTCCTTTCCAGTCTCTCAAGTGAGAAATAAACTGAGTTAGAGTCAAACTGTCAAACTCATAATATTCAAGTGGGTTGAATGTCACACCAAGAGAATTCATGCGATCCAGATTTCGTTCAGGACAATAAATACGTGGTCTTGCACAGATCTTAGAAATCAATTATGCTTTTTCAGGAAGGCTTGGAGAAACAGTAGGGGCACTTCAGCAAAATGATTTCTTGCCTTCTTTTCCAATGAAGTAACTTTTTAGTATTGTGATGGCAAGGTCTCGCTTCCTGAAAACAAGATCACAAGTGCCCAAGCCATCTGCTCCTGCCCTTAAGTCAAAGTCATGGTCCTCAGTTTACAACATCATACTTGGAAGTTTATGAAGTTACAAATAAAGGATTGTCACTTTTGTTGACAGCTAGCCAACAGGATCAAATGAATTAAGCAGCAAGCCACGTCCTTGAGATCTTGGGCTGTACAGACAAAGACCAAGTGGAAGCCTTTGTAGACAAAAGGAGTTAGCATTGCCTTCCATGGGTGGTTGGTGTATCAGAAAATTGTCCTAAGCCCTGTGAAAAATAAATAGGAATGATCTTGTGGCTTTCCAAACACACTTTCAGAGGGTTTTCAAAACACATTTTCTCTTTACATGTCAACGGTTCTGCACATGCCATTATGTACATGCATGACAGTTTTTGACCTAGGCTGAGGGTCCAAACAATAAATCAACTTCTAGGGGAAGATAGACAGCTGATGCAAATTGACTTTATATTAACGCAGTCGAAGGAGCTACACCAATTTTTTACCAGCCAAGGATATGGCCCACGCAATGTACTTCACGTGCCATAGATTTTTTTTGTGGCTGCAAGTTTTATCATATATGGAAGTATCGAAATTGGTGGGAAAACACCTATTGATCCCATAGTGCAGAGTGTAGCCCTAGCGTGTATCAGTGGAATATAGTGCGACAGGTATTTAATAAGAGTAGTTTGAGGCCCTTCAAAAATGTCCAGAAAGTCCCTCAGCTGCACAAAATCAGCAAAGCCTTGTTGATTTTCAGTGATTAAAGATCTAGATATGGGTCTGGGTCCCAGCAGGCTTACTCCATCCAAGCAAAACCATGCCCCTGCAGCTGTCCCCACTGACATTTTAGAAGTACAGAATTTTTCACTGCATTTTAATGAACCAGCAGACAGTTTGGAAAAATGTAGCATGCATCCACTCGAAGGTGTTATACAGATGCCAGGAATCTGCCTGGACAACATCACCCACAGAGCAGGGGGGAATGGTACAGCATCGAGAGCAAACCCAGCATCATCTGGGCATGGAGGCCGGTTTCAGGAGAAGACCTTGAAAGGTTCCAGGCTGGGAAGTGAGAGGTTTCTATGAGGGAATTTGAGCAAGGATGCAGGACCATCCATTGTTTGAAACTGCTTTTAAGCCACTGTCAACATATTTTGCCTTAAAGAGCCAGATGTGAGTATTAACAGAAAGTTTTATCCGAATTTGACCTATAGGTCAAAAGCAAAAAAATTGTAAGGAAGAGAGCAATTTTATTTCTCTTTCTAGAATTAATTAATCCGCACTGTTATTGTTATTTTGAGGGACACAATTATTAGCTTTACAGAAGAAAAAAATCTTTTTGGAATAGATTTAATTGCCCAAATAACTTCATAGGAAAAGGAAATAACAACCTTTAGTTATGTTCCCTGCTTTAAAAGATAGAAAATCTGCTTTGTTTTAGGAAGGAGCTTTAATTGATCTTTTTTGTGAGTAACTTAGAAATAACATTTTATTTCGATCAGAAAAAAATATTCATTCAAACAAAAATTTAATGAGTCAAATGCCTATAGCTATTTCCAACACAAACAGGTTTGCTTTTATGGAAAAAATGCAAACTGATGCTAAATGGTAGGTCACTGGTCCTATGCCATTTTGAAGTTTTATTTGATGTCTTCAATGTAAAGTCAAACTACAATGCTAGAACTAGGGAACAGAGGAGGACAGAATTTGGGTTTTAAGTTTAGCTTTGGCTCCAGAAAATTTAATTATGATTCACTTACCAAAAAAGGAAGGAGGTCCTGCTGCACGAGCGTAAGAGAGATTTTTCTTCTCTCCAGCCCTGATTGGGCTGCCCATTGTTAGTGGGCAGGCACTGCACTGGGCTAACCAGCACAGAATTGTTGCTGTTCTCTCTCTGCTCTGGAGTGACAGTAGTGGGTCAGTATGTGGCAGCATATTTTTTAAACAGAATGGGTAATATTTTGAAAAGTGAAATGGGAACCTAGTCCTCCTTGCAAAAATGTCGCAAGTTCTTTGTTCCTTGAAATTCAGTTCCAATTCACTTTTGAACTTAAGGCTGTGAGTTCATAAATGACTGGAGGACGTTTCAATATTTGACCTAAGAAGTCCTGCTCCACTTGCATGTTCCTCTGTTTCCCTCAAAGCTGTATTCATGTGGGTCTCTTGTGGCAAACACCAGCATTAAGCCTTTTTTAAAACCAGTTACATTGGAATGATGCGTTTAGCAAGCAGTAGGCATTTCTGCACCCCCCCTAATGTCTCAGCCAATGTCATCGTCTCTATGATCTGCACTCGTGGCAGATGTGTTGTGTGCATCAACATTTACGATGTTAGTCTCCTGTGGCCACGGGAGGTGGAGTGTGCGATGGGCTCTCCTCAGAGCTGGGGCTGACTTTGTTCTGCCTGCACAGTATCTACTCAGCCAGGGTCCTGAGCTGTGACTGGGTTCCAAAACGCTGCAAAATGGTAAAGCATTAAAATAATGTTAGTGTTTCATACACATGCTACAAAGAAGCATTTACTGCAAGCATAGGGAAAAAAAAAAAAA
>Ga0065711_1012112_pt1 | contig 21064 bp, 13 predicted proteins | sample Hoacrofraction12_FD_59098 | JGI IMG/M metagenome (GOLD analysis project Ga0065711, IMG submission 59098) | Hoatzin crop microbial communities from Cojedes, Venezuela - Epithelial fraction 12 v2 (version 2) | ecosystem: Host-associated > Birds > Digestive system > Esophagus > Crop | place...
GAGGAAGCTCCAGCTGAACCTGAGGAAGAACTTCTTCCCTCTGAGGGTGACGGAGCCCTGGCCCAGGCTGCCCAGGGAGGCTGTGGAGACTCCTTCTCTGGAGATATTCCAGCCCCCCTGGACGTGGTGCTGTGCAGCCTGCTCTGGGTGACCCTGCTTGGGCAGGGGGTTGGGCTGGGTGACCCACAGAGGTCCATTCAAACGCCTACCATTCTGTGATTCTGTGATCTTCCAACCTTTGCCAGTAAAATAAATTCCTTCACAAATTCATAAAGCAAAATCAGAAATGATATAATCTTGAGCTATCCCAGTCTCTGCTACAAGCTGATTAGCCAGACATTCATCAAACGTGCAGGTGACACCGTATCACATTTGTAGCGAAAACAGACTATGCATGGCCAGAAGTGTAAAACCATGCCCCAAGAACGGCTGGATGAATCTCAGGCACCCTTCTCTCAGCCTAAAGGAACTAACAGCAGATCCCCCATCCTGCAAGACAAGGATGACTTGAAAAGGAGCATGGTAGAAACCAGCAACACCAACATGGACCTGCTATTAGCAACCTCTCGTGTAAAGATGAAGCCTGCTCTCTCCTTGTTTACTCCAAATCCCAGCTGAGCTCCCGTCTAGCCAAACCATCTAGTTCTGTTAGCAAGAGACTCCCGATCCCTGCAGCGCCTGGTGAAGCGAGGTGAGCAAGGAGAGACAAGCAAGCAAGCAGACAAGCATCTGAGATTACAGCCTAGGACAACTCGGTTCAGCTCTCACAGCAAGCCCAGCCTGGCAGCACAGGTGATGCCGAAGATTGTGTGTCCTCTGAACTACCATTAATACAGATTTGGTTGTCTCAAGAACCACATGTGCAGAAGAGAAAAACGCAAACTGCCAGAGAAACCTGGCATCCTTTTTGTATCCTAGAATATTTCTCCTGTCTTTGGAATTTCTCTGTACACAGTGCAAGATGATGTGCCTTGTCTTTGTGCTAAGGAGCATATCTCTTGCTGTGCAAATACAAACTCTCAGCGCGCACAAGGTAGGTATGTGAACACTTTGGGAGCAGCAGACATCTACTGAACAGATCCAAGCTTCCACCAGCAAGTCCTCAGGGGCTCCCAGCTTCGTCAAAGTGACCAGCACCAGTACCTTCCAAGAGATGCCCAACCATTACGCTGACCATGCTGGAGTCTGGTCATTTTCTTATGGTCCGTAAGAGGAACCCGCAGAGTTTCAGTCACACGCCAGAAGTGAAAGAACACCCTGTGCAGAGCTTGGAGGAGAAAAAAAGAAGAGAAATAGGGAAAAAAAAAAAAGCGAAAACTCCACAGAGCCCTTCCATAAAGGAAGGGCAACGAGCCTACCTGGTACTTTTGGTACCAGACTTTGTAGCACGGTCAGAGAATGCTGACACTGGAACAGGATTGCTAACGGATGTTTCCTCCATCATCAGAGCCAGAAAGGTGCGTGCAGAGCTTTTTCCCAGAGTGTCTGCTATGCCTGTCACTACCGGCCAACAGCAGACTCCGGGCCTCTGCAGTTAGAATCACCCTGCCTTTTCTGAACCTGACACGCTGCCCATCAGCAACAGCAAGGAAAAAAAAAAACCAATCACCTATGGGCAAAGGGCATGTATCTGTGTCCCAGATGAGACATGCGTGCAGGCACAATGACTCAGATAAATCGTCACCTGAGAAAGAATGGGTTTTATTAGTTTAGCATGACGCTGTCATTGTCAGGACAGTGACAGCAGACTTCAAAAAAATGTTTCTTTATATTATAACCATTATTCCCTTAAGAAGCATTTAGCTTTATTATCTAACAGACATTTTACCAAACTAGAGAGAGGCAAGAATGTGGGACCGGGCAGGGAAAAAGCGACATGAGATTAACCTGCCTCAATTTTACAAAAGTGGTATCAACTATTTAACCACATTTAAACAAAGATATTTTCTCAGAAATGCTTGCTCCTCCACCATGACCTAACAGCTGACTCATAACATCCATTTCTGAACTTATCTCTGAAATATTCTTACAAGCTAGGGAATTGTAATATCCCTGCAATAAAGGCAAGACAATGTAGTTTATAATTGGAAGTGCTACAGGTAGATGTAAACAAGCTAATTAAAAAAAGTGTCTAGGCCTTTCATGTTTCTTTAGATACATCATCACCCATCTCTTTTCCAGATTATTTTCCTCTGTTCGTAACTGATTTGGTGGGAAAGTAAAAGCATGGAAATTCCATCCAGCTATTATGGGGTGACTAGGCAAGTCATGGTAAGAGCACACGGTCGCTGCCAGCGAAAAAACACAAGGTCACGGTAATTCTCTTCAGCCTCTTGCAGCCTTCAAAGCTGGGTGTCTGCTCCTGCTCCGAGCGCGCTTCAGCTGTGCTGGAATTCAGCAGAGCTCCAGCTACCGCAGCAGCAGCCCTGGGCTGCACGGCTCCAGAACATTCAAACTGAGCTCAGTGAAAGCACGGAGTGTAGGTCACACACAATATTCTCTTCATTGTGGAAACTGATAATAGCTCATTTAAGGTGAAATAAAAGGAAAAAAGAAACAAAAAACATACAGTTTATTAACTGTAAATAAGTCAAAAGTTAACCCCTCGTGAAGATTCACAGCCTGCTTCTTTCAGACAGTCAGTGCTTGCTGAATGAAAACGTTCAGAAACTTGCCAACAGTAGCTTTGTTCCTATGCAACGAGAACTTCCTCAAAATCTTTACCTCATTTTGTTTGAGCTTCAAACTAATTGCTTTGGGATTATTTATATTTTGAAAGACGCAAAACTTTTGATTGAAGAAGTGCCCCCTACTACTTCCATTAATTCTAATTAATTCATTTAGAATTTTGGCTGAGAATTTTCATCTGTGCAGCACAATTAAAGTATTTTTATAAACCCTTACCTATTCATTTACAATTACGATTTTAGCAATAGTTTCATAAATACTGTAGTAGAAGCAAATGGGGGGAAGAAAAAAGAGAGGTATTTTACAATTTCCAAGGCACAATAAAGACTGTCTAAAGCAGCCCTTGGGACACATTTACTTGACGGGTAAGTTTTATGAATGAATGTGTCTTATCTCTCCCTATTTACAGACTTACAATCATCTCTCAACTTTTAAATTAATGTTTGGAACTTCATCAGGGTTACTTAAGGAGCAGTGTGTGCAACAGCATACGCGCTGATAGTCACATGTCCAGTTTCAGTTTCTTCAGAACTGTTATGTGAAGTTCACTGAAAAGGTACAGAAACATGGAAAATTATACCTGTGCGTACTTGCAAATGTCTACATCAAGGAAGAAGGTCTAGACATCTGTGACAGTTGGTAATGCAGGCTGTCTGCACGGGGCAGGACCAAACCAGTCAGTAAATGACAACAGAATCAAAAAACCTCTCAGCACTACAGGTTTTGAAAATGTCCAAGGTTAGTATACTCCCATCTTACTTTCCTACGTTAATAACAGCGTGTTGACTGTGTATTCAAAACTTACATTTTTCCACTATGGAGCTTATTACTCAATGAAGAAAATCTGTTTTTTCATGTTAATAGGCTCTTCTGTGGTCCATACACACATCGAGGACAAATCAGACTCTAGATCTATCCGCTCCCCTGAAAGTTATGTTTTCAAGCAATTAAATATTCCTAGTTTTCATCCTTCTAATGTCCAGATATCCATTACTGTAAGATTTTTGCCCTCAGCATGATTCTGGAATAAGGAGCAGAATTACATTTTAAATGCGACTATCAGAAAGAAGGTAAGACATTATGTTATACAGCTCATTCTTCCCTCAGGAAAAGGCCAGTATTTGGCTAGAAATTGTGTAACAGATACACAGCATGAGATAACTATACAGTGAGGACTATTCTTACCTATCGGGTATCTTTACGTGAAACTTGCTTTACCTTTCCTAAGGCCCTTAAGAGAGTGATGGAAGAGCAATGTACGGAAAAAAGTATTTTTAACTCCAATTTGAGAATACCCCATACTGGGAGAGTTGTAAGTACAATCAAGTACTGTGATACTGAGGGGAAAATACAAACTAAGTCTTCAAGTCATTATGTTCTGGTGAGTGTGGGCTAAACTGTTTACTTCCAACAGCTACTCTTTAAGACAGGGTAAGTCTTACTGTAATCCAGAAATGAATAAACCAAGTTCTTTTCATTATACATCATCTGGTATAAAAATTCCCTCCCACTGAAATACCACATTCATGGCTCAAGCTGATGTTATATGAACATTAATTAACAGAATTCAAGCTCTTCGTATATAAGGGTGGGATGCCAAAGAACACGTTTGGAATCTTTGTTTTCCATAATCAGTGTATGCATGAGATCAGCGTTTTCAAATAACACTGACAACTACATTTGTTCCTATAAATGTTTCTCCTCAATAGCCAGTGTCATTATTCCGCTACTCCTTCCAAGATGAGGCTGTATCCCTAACAGCCTGGAACTGAGGATGAAGACTATCAAAAGCTCCCTGGTATCAGATGTGTTTAAGAGTCGAAGAGCCTTTAGAAATCATCTTCTCTTTCAGCACAGAGTCCTGCTGAAATAAACTTTCTGGAAAGAATAGCTCAAAATTACTATTGAAGAGATTACAGGAACACACCACAAACAGTGAAGACTGAAAAGATCACACAACAAAACTATCCATGTAAGGATTAAAAAAAAAAAAATTTCCTTTGTGTGGACAAACCAGGAGGAATCACCAACATCTGGTCTCAGCTGCGATAACACCGCTAGCTGACACTCCTTTGATCACCTTCAGACTACTACCTGACATTCTGGCACTGCAAGCAAACAGGAGACTCGCAATTACTGAATTTATTTGTTAATGTTGCTCGCCCCTCTAAGTTTCCCACTGTAACTGAGAAACATACAAAACTTACATCACTCCATGCAGNNNCNNNTCAGCTCTGTTAGGAAATACAGGCTCCTCTGGAGAGCACGCGTTGTATTGTTTCATTGGAAGCAGACGTTCAAGAACAAACACTGACTGCCTTTTCAGCTAAATACAGAATCCACACAGGCTAGTGTCCCTTGAAGGCGTACCCTGGGTTACACGTACGCAGCTTCCAGGAAGCCTGCCTCTAAAGCAGAAGCACTGGTAAAGAACCGGGCCTAGAAGCCCCATGGTCCATAAACTGGCACTGCACTGTCCATACTGGTTTTGTAGTAGACAGCATCCTCTGCATACAATGTGTGAGGAAATGGCTTTGCAAATACCTAGGTCTGCTATGGCACACTGCTGTAGAGGTTCCTGATTTCAGGCTGATTTCTGCTTGACCAATTGAGACGTCTGACCTGCGAAGACCAACCGTGACAGGCACGAGCTCCGCCTGAAAAACAAGCACGGAAGCAGGAGACAGCCTGCTCTTCGGCTAACTTGTTTGCAAAAGGTTACAGGGGCATAAGCCAAAATTGAAGAAATCCTTCCTTGAAAGAAAACGGAGCTCCGAGACTGAGCTGCACGTTCAGCAAATGATTTCGTATTGCCAGCCATGCTGAAATAAAAACTGCTTTCCTGAAGACCAAGCAGAAACTTACACACTGGGAAGCAGAACAAGCCCAAACACCTTTAGAAGTTAAGAAGGAAGACAGATAAAAATTGGAACCACGTCAGAGAGAGATATTCCCCTGTGGCCCGTGACTGGCAGATCTGGTTTCACCTCCACTTCTAAAAGCAGGCTGAGGTCTTCCTTTTAACAAAGCCTTACATGGCAGCAGAATGAAGACTAGATCTATTAGGTATAAACTGAAAGGCAGATAGAAAAAAAAAAATCCTTCCAGTTACACTTTCAAAAAGCTCTTAAAAATTATTTTATATATATACATACTACTGATAGAGTAAGAAATAAGTTTCTCAACATTTTCTTGTATGAACTACACAAACCAGCATCTCTTACTCACAGACAACCTTACTGTCTAGGGGTTTGGGGTTGTTTTATCGCCAGTGTCTTAGCAAAGGGAGGTAGAGTTAAGTTTCATGAACATCTACTTAGATTCTAGAAACATTCTGTCCTCGTTTTCGCTTCCATTTTGTATGCATAACTTTGAATAAGCTGTAATGTCCTCTATCAACTATTTAGCTTTTATTATTTCTGTAAAGCAACAAAAAAATATGAAGAACCCGTAGTGCTTTTTTGTTCTTGCTAGTGTTAAGTATGCAAAGCAATGAAAGGGAGAGTTGAAATCTCTTTCTTCTGCATCAACAGATCATTTAATAAATTCCAGTGCAGCTATAGTTGTGCAACCCTATTAGACACAATGGAGTTACAGAGGCATAATCAGCAGCTTAATTTGGCTACCAGCATTCTTCTTACTTGTGCCAGAGAACAAAAAGGAAAGCACCCAGCCTGATCTCAGGCTGACAGTTCGGAGAGAAATGCATCTTATTACCTTCCTGAAGTCTCAGCTACGCAACACCTACGCCAAAAGCGTACACTGCTCGTGCACACCTGCACAGCCCACTCGTGCTCCCGCTGCCCAGAGGGAAGCTGAGCAGCACGCCTCAGTGCCCGCTCCACCACCAGCCATCACCTTGCCTGGGCAGTCCTCACCATCCCCTCACATGATCAGCATCAAACCACGGCATGGCAGGGAGAGCCTGGCAGAACTTCACGGGAGAGCTCCGCGGGCTACAGCGACGTTTGCTTTTCTGACAGGCTCTAGACTGAGAGCACCCAATCCAGATCTTACGGGTGTACATTGGAAGATATTACCGTGTCTCTTAGGAGCTGGTTTTGAACAAACAAGTATGGCTACTTTGACAGCTGGCAAGCTAGACCAAGAAGTTCCCTACAAGCTTCTTGTACGACTAGAAAAAGGTGAGATGCAAACTGAACCTAGACGTGCTTATCAATATCCCACAGTTCAATCACAGGCTACGGTTCCACACTGAGAAACCAAGCAAATTTGAATACCATTTCCATATAGTACTTAAAAACACAATCATATCAGCTATTCAACTTTAGATATTCCATCAGTCTTAGCTCACGGTAAGATGACATACCCATCATGTCTACTTTTCTTAGCAGATAAATCATCTCCTGCTGCAGGTCTCCTCTTTTTCCTTGGAGGCATCACTTTACTAAAGCAGTCTGATGAACTGCAAGACCGGAGACTTCCTACAGAGGGAATTAAAAACACCAGTACAAGAAATGAAACTGTTGCAGGCCAGTTAAACTGCGTCCACTAATAGGCATATTTCAAAGGGAAGGGAAGGGAGGAAGTTAGGGGATTTCAAAATTACAAAAGAAAAGATCTCCTTTCAATAGCAAAATCCATCTCACTTCCACACGGTGTTCTACGACCAGACTTCAGTTAGGGCCACACGTACTATACCAAAATGGACAGCAGCGCTAACAAAAGGCAAGAACTGAGACTATCCTGAAAAAGTATTTGAGTCCTCAAAAAGGCATCCTGATTTTTAGGCATTTATTCAAATCAGAACTTTTTGAAATACAGACGTGACTCAAAAACTAGAGCACCTACCTCTAGAAAACGGAACCTTTTTAAGCCCCAAGTTTTTCAGGATACAGAGAGCAAGGGGTAGCAAAGGTTTTGTTTGTTTGTTCTTTGGGTTTTTGTTTGCTTTCTTTCTCCCCCATTTTTTTTTTTCCCCGGGGCAGGGGAGTGGGTGGTGTGGCAGCAGAAAAAGTGGCCGGCTGTATCGTTTGGGCTGGACAGTTCTCAAAGAATGAAGGTCCCCAAGTAGGAAAGAGCCAATTCAAGACCCTGATGCCAATCGAGTGGCAGTCTTTCCCTCCCCTGCTCTCAGCTACATACTCCTGTGTCTCTGGTGACTCTTCAGTGTGCCAGTCCAGCTCACCAAACCTGTAGATAATTAACCCAAGCAAAAAATAACAACTTTCTGTACATTAGCACAAGAAAGAGCGCAGGACCAGCCCTTCTGACCACAGCCAGTCGTTACACTGTCTTTGCTGTCTCATGAAAACAGTAGGCTAACACTCCAGGCAAAATTTTGTCCTACTTTCATATCCTGAAGACCACATGGACACCCGAGCAAGGTGTGTGTAAGAGCAGCTCAAAGAGCTATCAAAGCTCTAAGTATTACGCAGAGAATTTTAACAGGAAAGGAAGAGAGAGATGAGGTATAAAAACGGACACAAAGCGATGCCAAAGAAACTTGCAAGAAAATATGAAGAACTCCAGCATGCCTAAGCTACCTTCCCTGAGCTTCAACAGCATCCAAGTTTAGCTATGCTTTATTAAGATGCCCACAAAAAATCTTTTATTTCAAACCACAGCACAGAAGCAAGCAACAAAACTTTCACTGCTTTTCAACACCAAGGGAGCAAACTGAAATCAGAGGCCCAGTTCCCAACAAATACTAATGGCAATCTTTTGCTTACCTATTCTTCGTATCTTTGAAAGTCTCTCCCCTGTTATAGGAGAAACACATGTAAGGAACCTTACAGCCTCACAGGCTTTGCTATATGCACTTATTTCAAACATGCACTGAAACTATAACACACATGAAAGTGTGGACTTTTCTAGTATTAGGCAAGGTGTTCAGACCAGTTTTTACACCAAGATGAACTAATTCGGTTTCAACTAATAAAGCTTTTGCACTTAGTATGAATTCTTTGGTCTGACCTTTATGTTCATTTCTATTAATAAGAAAATTAATCTCTCTAGTTCAAGAAATACTCTTTCCGATTCAAAAATTCTTCCTATATATTCCTTTTTATTTTTTACCCTGAAGCTCCCCGACCCCAGCACCCTCCCAAGAAAGCACGGCCATATCTACACTGTCTTTTAGAAAGTTTTAAGAATATTACAAGTTCAAATTATAATTAAACTAGTTATCAAAAAAATTTCCAAGCATTATGCTCTGTAAAGTACTATCATACGAAAAATTCGTAACGACTGTGTCAGAACAATATACTTCTAGAAGCATTGTCCAGAATACATTAGAAAAGGAAATGAACAATAATAATATTTTTCACCTTCTCACCAATACTAGATGCACTTCGCAGTACGCCCAATGCATTTCTCTACCCAGATCAGAGAAACTAAGGAACCTGACCTGCTGAATGTCATTTGTTCCAACGGAGTACGCCTGCAAGTTAATGCTACTGCAAAACCGTATTCCCATAAGTTACTGAAAGTGGGATGCTTTACAGCTTTTTAGATCAAGTTGCTGAAGACTCTGTCAGAAAGTATTTTTTGAAAACCTGCACAAACTAGAAACGCTAAAGATGACAGCAGAACTTAACAGATGGCTAGAGACAGCCAAGAGACTCAGACACACACTAAACTTCATAAATGACAATGTGTGCTAATGAACACCTTGTTTTGGAAAATATGTATGTACTTGAGTGCAACCTGTAGCTATCTCATTCTTTTGAGAGCAATTTGATTGTTTTTAAATGCCTTTCTATTTAAAGACAACAACAACAAATCTATTTATGATGGCCACGGGCACTGGATGCTGGCAAAATGCAAGAAAAACTGCCAACCCCCCCACAGGGTTTGATTGGGAACAAAAATATGCAAGGCCTCTGTGAGAAGAGAAGCACAGCAAGAGATGAAAATAAAATAAAAACAAATGAAAATAAAACAGTTCTAGAACAGGAAAATCATTTTGTCTGCTCTGCAACCCCATTCAAACCAAAAAAATTTAACCCACAAATTCCTGTTTGAAGTCTTTTCCTCATTAAATGCTAGGACATTTTTAGGAAAATTGCTGAACTTGTTTTAAAGGCTTCAACTGATAACAGAATTCACCATAACTCAATTTCTCCAACAGCTCACACAAGAAACTTCTACCGTTTCTTGGTTTGAATGTGTCTAGTTGCAGCTCTCAAACTGACAGAAAAGGGAAGAAAAGAGATAGCTCAGAAATTGGTAAATGGCCATTAAATGCACATGTACTCCCCCCTCACGCACAAACATAGACACGCAGACACCAGGTGGACAAACACATTCTACATGCTGCCAGAGATTTAAGGTCCTAATAACTGAGGTTTGGACCAAGCCCTCACTACGTTTTAACTGCTGAATGATCTCTGAACTACTAGAAAACACTGCACAAGGATGTTACCTTAAAAGTATTTCCCGCTGTTAGTAGAATCAGAATATTGAATTGGAAGGGCAGTTATAATTTCCATGGAATAAACTCTGAAAGTTAAACCAGCAGCATATTTCTATCTTTTATTCCCATATAAAGCTAAACACTATCAGAGTTTGGGGGTTTTTGTTTGTTTAAATTCTTGCAATTTCTTATTTTATAGTATAGCTCACTAAGTAGCATCAATATTAACCTTTCCTACACAGAGCTTTCCAATTCTAAATGTAATTTCTAGGCCTAGCCTTTCACAACCGATTTCACTTCTCAAAGGTCCGATCGAACAAGCATGCAGCTCCCTCTGACTTCATGCAAAGTTTGACAGGAACTTTACTTACCGAGTGCAGCTTCTCTGACGGGATTATCTTCCGAGTTTCTTACTCCTGGGTCTCAACTCAAGATTGGCAGAACCCTCCTAGTTCTCACTGTTTTTTTGACACTTGAAGCTAGCATTTGCAAGGTAGAGCCTCCAAATGGCTGCTGAATAGGCCACCATCAGCCAAAAGCCTGCCGAGTATAAATGTTGTTTGCCAAACGTTCTATTCAGGACTTCCAAATGTGCAGGAGACAAAGCTACCAAAGGGAAATATCAACTCAAGAGCTAAAATTCACCCTAAGAAATTTGCAACAATATGCAAGATAATCACCACAAGGGAGGGACACTCCTAGAATAGCAACAAAACCAGAACAAACAAACAAGAAGAAACAGAGGTCAATAAATAAGAATTCTACAAGCTGTGTCCCTACAGAAGTGGTTTACAGACATGTAATTTTCACCTTCTCTCTAGATAATGCCTGTGAATAATCCCGCTCTTCCGATGCTTAAGTAGAAGGATGTTGAAAGGAAAAATAATTAGAAACTGTGAGTGCTGAATCATTGGAAAGATATAGCTGCTAGCTTAATGATGCAACAAGACCACCACAAGCACAGTTAACAGTCGTAATTTTTCAGATACAAGATGAGAAAACTAAGATACTCATCGAAACGTCAAACAACTTGCAATCTTGTTGTAAAAGGAAAAATCGTCTTCTCTATCTTGAATTCCACGCTACAGAACTGCTTTGGACTCAAGCGGGTTTTCTTCTCTAAAACAACAAAAAAAATAGTAGAGGCAAAACTAACATCCCCCCATCCCAAGCCTTCAAGAACAGCAATGAAGCCTTGCTTTTGTTGCAGACATTACCTCCTCCTTTCGAACGAGTCAGGTGACAACAGGAAGTGTACTTTTACTTTTAAAGACATTTTAGAATGGATAGGTAAGTCAGTCACAATTTAACAACCAAATCGTGACTTTAAGCTATCAACAACTTGCTAGATTTGTAGTTACGACACGAAAACAACTATTACCTCACATTCTAGAGAGAGAGTTTTCCAAGTCAATGCATATAGACACTAGAAGAACCAGAAATTGTTTACAGAATCTGAATGCCTGCTTTTCTCACCCCTGCAAACAGCTGGAAAGGCAAAGGCCCATGCCACGTTCGCAGCCTACCTTATTTTTCAGATACATACGCACGCTGGATGCTAACACATTTCATGAGACTGTAATCATTATAGGTGACTGGAACTTGAAAGCGAGGTCCTTCTTAGCTCCCAAATCACTGTAGGAATTTAAAAACTGCCACCCTCTAGCTCTTAGATATTTAAGATCAGAAAAGAAATCTGGCTAATACTTAGAAAACATGTAATTTGCTTCAAGTAATTTAGATGTCCAGTACATTTACTGTTAGCACAGAAACAACTGCTTTGAAATAAATGTAATGTGCATTAAAGGCTCATTATAAACATTTAACCTAAAATTGAAATACTCAGGGTTTTTTTAAATAGCTTTTAGAAATCTCAGCCAAATTTAGAGATGCATTTATTAAGTCATCCCAAAAGCAGGGCCCACAATGTAGTAACATTAACCAGGACAGTTATGTCAGAAAACGAATAGTGATCTTTAAGGATAAGGCTTGCTCCAGAAGATTCAGTGAAGAGAAAAAAAAAAAAACATCTCAAACCTAAAAAAACATCTTTAGATGGTTTTTGCAACACTCAAAGAATGTTTTGTGACAGTTATTAACATGGCTATCAAATGAGTTCTGGACATAGAATCTCAAATTCACAGCATCTACGCAGGTCTATAAATTGTGTAACAAAATTAATAGGTCTTTACATTTCTTAGTAAGCAGTCAGGAATATTGGAAAATAGAAGTTCCAAAAATTCAGGCGTATCAAAATTAAACAATTTGCAAAAATAATTCTTTTTAGATTGACGTAAGGCTCTCCAGTAAAATGTTTCAGCAGTGTCGAGGCCCACACAAAATGGACATGGGAGACCTCACTGTATTATATTCACGACGGCCCAAATAGCTCCTTGCATGTGTATTTGTCCTCAAGTGAGGAAAAACGAGTGCACGTTTTGACTGAATTTGCCTGAAGTTACGCAAACGTTGGGGCTTCAGCTTCTTCTACAAGGAGACATAAAAGGTCAGAAGCATAAGAAATACTGGAAGGAAATGTGAAGATGAGGAGCCTGCCAGCATCAACCTCTGCTTTCGGTTCTCATTTCATACTTGTTCCTGGTTTGAAATGTTCTTTTACAACTACTGTGAAAAATTACACTCTTTACTGGGATACAGACTCATTCAACGGGCGTGTTTAAGCTCTTGAAACAGCTCAATTGGAACACCACAATGCAGGCAATAGGACAATGATGAGAGTCAGTATAAAGCAGTTCATCAAAACCAGTAACACGCTCAAACATCTTCCAACAGAGATAACGAGAGCTCTGAGGCTAATTTCTTATACTGACCTTTATGAGAGAAGTGCTAGGCGAGGGAAGACAAATTCCAAACACCTTAAGCACACCTACTCTTACTGATTGATCCGTGACAGAAGGGGACTACTTCAATGCTTCGCTACAGATTTTTGTGATCAAAAGCAAACAAAGGCTATGGAATGTATTTTCATAGGGAAAATCAGCATGTATCTGTGTTTAGTCTGAGCACCTGGATCGCAAAGGGGAACAATCCAAATCTCCATCAGGAGACGGGAGAGAACATCAGTTCTAACCTAGGGACAAGAAGACCTCTGACTGCCCTGAACTACCTGCCGCCACCTCTTTTGCAGAGGTTTTTTCTTTACATGATCAGCTAACTTCCAAGTATCACATCACTAAGCACACTAAAGGAAGATATTTGATAAAAGCCTTTTGCGGCTAGGGTAAGACAGTTCAACTGTGAAACAAAGTCAGCTGCCACAGTATGAAGGAAGGTACACAAGCCCTACGAGAGCTCCATCCGATCCCACACAACACAGCACTATGCATCTCTCCTCATTGCTTCAGGCTAAGAGTGTGCTAGATTTGTAAGCGTGTCCCAGAAATCTCCAGGAAGAGCTGACAGCTCTCTTCAGCGCTCACGGTAACATCAGCAAACACAGCCAGCACCTCAGGACAGAGAAAAACTTGGAGACAGATGGTAGGACAGATACGGTCAGTTTTAAAGAGTAGTTCTGCTGAGTGATCAGGGCTTGAAGCCAGGAAGTTATTTTCCTTTTTCCTTAGGTATCACGCCTGAAACACAAAAAGGAAGGAAGAACAAGAAATCAAGGAAGACGCTCGTAAGTAACAAGCACCAAAAGAGGTAATGAATGCTGCAAGATACCGAGTAACCAGGCACAAACGCTGACGGATCAAGAATGGCAGCGAGCTAGCACCAGGCACCCGAGATGAAGGCCTCGAAAAAGGATGACTTTTTATTGACCAGAAAACAGATCTGGACTAATAAATAGCCCTTAGACACTGAAACTCTGCACACGAAACGGGAACAACCCGCATGGAAACCGCTCGAGACAAAAGCGGTGTTGTTTGGAGCACAGCATTTAAACTCGGGCACAGGCGTCACAACAGCCACGAGAGGTCTTGCTTCTGCTCTGTTCTCACTAACGCTCTTTCAAGAGTCAAAACCCTGCAAGAACACGGATATTCTGCTAGTCTAACGGGTTGAGTCCAAGGAGTGAGAGAAGTTTTTGACCAGCTCTTCTAAAGTACTTAAACTAAGAAATCGTAAAAGGACAGATACTGCTGAAACCTGCGCGAGTCCTTCACGACTGGATAAATTAAAAGCACGTCTATTTTGAAGAAAACTTTAAAAAATCCTGGTACTTGTTTTCTAAAGCTCCGTTAGCTTTCTAAAATACAGTTTCCAATGTTAGAGAGACTTCTTTGACAAAGCATGCTCAAATAGATTCAATCTATTTCTACTACATCCCTATTCAATACCTGTCTGGTGATCGTCTTGACCAACGTCCTCTGTCAGATTCTGCAAGAGAGCAGGAAGGACACAGTTAAACAAGATGGTGATCTTCATTGTTCAGTAATGTTCTTAACCTTTATTTGACATTAACAGTCATCTTAATTACTTAAGGAGCATCTAGCTAAGACTGCAGAGCCTTTGTGTTTGCTGTTCGTATTTATGTAAAAAAATCACCCTTGCAAATTTATCTAAAAAGTTCAAGGCTAAAAAAAATTCAGAAACATTTTTCAAATTATTTGAAGATTATCAAAACCATATCAAACTGTTTCAAGAGTGGAAATAACTATCCATTGGATGGGGAATTTTGCATTGTTGCATTGAACAGTTACATTAATAAATGCAGCACTAGAACGACTGAATTTGCCATTTGCCACCGAAATGGCTTTCCTTAAGGATAAACACACATGCATGTTCTAAAGGAAACTGCTTAAAAACCAACTGAAATCTGGGAAATAAGTTATCCCCTTTTTCAGGCAGTACCTCTTCCACCAAGTTTTTACAAACAGAAGCCAGATTGGCATTTCCACCTATGGCTGCAATAAAACAAACGGAAACACGCAGCAAGCAAGCAGGGACACTCTTTAAAAAAAAACATCTTGTTTCACTCTTTGCCTGGTTGGAAGAGGGCAGCTTGCTCACTCAATGTGTCTTCCACAAGCACCGGAAGCAGTTGGGTAACGCTGATGATTACCGTTATTTGATCTACTGAGGAAAGCTGCTGTGAGGCAACGTCTGAATCCAGTGTTGCGGTGAAGGGCGCTCAACCCGGAGCACAATCTGTCACCTTTTACTGCTTATCTCCCGGCGGATTCAAAACCAACAGCGTCCCATACGAAAAAGCAGTCACAGTTTTTAAAAGTGTAATCACTTCATGATTTCAACCACCAAACGCTCTGGACTAAAGCCCTAGCTATTCTGCAAAATGAGAAAATGGCAAGTCATTACCAGCCTATTGAGGGTGTGGTAAATCTTGTGAATATTTGCCAGTGTTGATAGGTGAGAATTCAGTTGAAAATCTAGAGGGAGGGGAAAAAAGAAAAAGTTTTAAGCTCTCTGGTTTCCAGCTGTAGCAACCGAGATCTTCAGACGCTCCGGTCATTTAATAAAATCATCACACAACTATAAAATAAACGCCATCCCAACACTTTTTCAGCATCAACATTTTTCAACACCGACTGGAATCATTAAGTGAAATCTGTAAAATATATCCTAAACGTGCATTTTTCTGAGGCATGGATGACCCTCAGCAAAACCAAACTACAGCTTACTACAGAGAAATACAAAATTATATTTTAAAAAATATTTACAACTTTTTTCCTTTAAATTTGAAATCGCTCTAATTTCCACGCTGTCCAGTCCTTCTGTTCCATCTATTCCAAAACCAATTTAAGTACCATGTAATATTCTAAAATAATTACTAAAAAATGCTAGTTTTTAAAAAAGATTATTTTATTAATGCACATGTACTTGCCTTCATACTAATTTCCTTGCAAAACTAAGTGACTGGACTACACTTACACCACTGAAACACGACTTCTGTATGATGAACCAAAGGTCACAATACAGCAGCTGTTAAGACCAGAGCCAGTAAAACAGAAAATAAAATATTCTGACACTTCATGAAAGAAGCCACAGCATAGATGTTAGCTTTGCTTCCATGCTCCAAAAATAAAACAGAGTTTGCTTCAGATGCAAAAAAGTGACAAACTCATTTTTCTCTATTCTTTTAAATCCCCTGTTTTTACTAGAAACATGTCGAGGACAAAACTGGAAAATAAGTGATTTACAAAAAAGATCCACTGTGGTCCAGCCAGAGAGCGTGCAGACCAACAAGAATCTCGGAAGCTGGACACAGACCAGCCGACAGGGATCAAAGGCAGCCAGCTACTACTCAATATTTCCATTTAAACTACAAATAAGTCAGCTACCCCACTAGGACTCGTACACAAACCCATTACAAGGAGAGACATGTACGGTGTGACAAGCAAAGTATTTCAAGCAAAATTCTTCTGTACATGAAAAGCTGTACGTGCCCAGTGTCACCACCCAGTTAACGCATTAAGGCATTTCACTGCGAGACATTTAATTTGGCTTCGCCCAGTAGCTGATACAAATAAGGTCAAAAACTCAATTCCCTCACTCCCATCCCTAGCATTTCAAATGCATGCTCTCAAAATACACTTCAGATGACCCAGAATCTACAGACAAACAAAAGTCAATATTAAATATCACATCCCCAAGGCAGCAAACCACGCTGCTGTGGAGTTAAGGAGTGGATCTGAAGGAAGTGCCTGCTCCAAGTGTACTTGCTACACAAACGGTTATGGAATTCTCTTGTCACAGTGAATACAAAAACAAAACAAAAAAAAGATACCGTTAGGAATCATACATTTTATTTATTATGTTAGCTAGAGAGCTGCATTTCACTAACTGCTACCTATTTCTTACTGTCCCCAACCCACCACCACAGCAACACAATTTCTGTAAGTCAGCAGCGCCAAAGATGGAGTTTCCAAATTTCGATATCTATATGAAGTCAAAGATAATCCAGACCTTCTTACCAAGATAGGATAGGAAGATCTTGCATCTGGAACAGGTGGCTAGATTTCTTCCTGCATTAAATGCTCTATAAAGTTCCATATTTGCTAGTCAAACCACACTAATCAGAACCATTCCACAAAAAAAACAACACCAAGTTTCTTAAGTCAACCTTCAACTCAACATAAAGGAATTAAAAAAACAAAGAAGGTGGGGGACACAAGACACATAAAAGCCTTTCTGACAAGGGCAAGATTAAAAGGTAAGATTTATTTTGTTAAGTGCCAGACCACAGTAAGCTTTCTGGAATATGAATGTTAAAATTCCCCTTGTTGCTCAGCCTGGAGTCTACAAAGAACATGAGTCTTTAGAGAAACCAGCTATACCTGGAGGTAACAAGCTGAGAACACTGAGCAAATATTTTACTCTAATATTAAACAATAATTTTAGATGGTACTCTTAAAAACAATAGAAAAATTATTTTTAAATTAAGATTATATATATTAGGTATTGCCTTTGAAATAAAACATTCCTAGGGACTTCGAAACGCATCATTCATACCTGTATGTTTCACACATCCACTGGAAATATCCTTAGAATTTTAAGCTGTTACTTCAAAAATACGTTATTCTGATGGCCTTCGAGGGGTTGCACAAATGCAATGGAATGTTTGCCAAGACTTTAAGAGGTGCATGTCAAACAAGCATATGTATTTTGTTGATTAAATAATTTCTCATGCAGATGTTAGCTTATCTTTAGCAAGGATTGAACCAATGGAAATTCCAAATGGCATTAAAAACTTTGCAATAATTCAGAATGCAACAGCTAAAGAAAAAAATCTGAGTAAAAGAACTGTAAATCCAGAATCTGGAAAGGAAAGAAATGCCAGAGCCAATCTAATATCATGGAATTTAAACTTTGCGTGCATTATCACTAACACTTAAGTGTTAAAGTTTGGGTTAGTCAATTAGTCACAATCATACACAATTTATATGTAAAATGCAAACAGTTTAAAAATACCTTTTCAAATATTATAGATTAAGCTCTACACTATGGACCTGACAGTTATGGACAGGCAAAAAAAGCAACAGCCAGCTGGGCTTGCTTCTGTAATAAACTAGACAAAAATCGCTCTACACCCCCTCAATGAAAGTGAACATATGAAATGCAATGAACAAACAAAAAAATGCAATATATCTTAAATATAAGCAAATGACACAGGTGAACTTGAATACTTTCCTATCTGAAATGAAAAAAACTTTACAGGTTAAGTTTTTTATAGAAGGGAACAATGTGTTGCTAAACTATTTAAACTAAACCACAAATGAATACCTCAAAAAAAAAAAAAAGTCTTTTTGCCTGCGCGCCTACTCACACATAAACACATACCTGCCTGAACGAAAACTTTAACTTAGTTCCTGCTGTCAAAATCATTGCTTTCAAGCTTGGAAAAAACATGGCTGCAGGGTGCACTACAATCTACTGAAAACCTAGCGAAAAATCAGCACCATACTAAACCACATCAAGCAGCTGACTCCAAGTTTCCTACAAAAGCTTCTAGATTATTTCTCTGAGCAAACAGAAAATCTGCACAAAATCTCACAGCAACAGTAGGTCTAAAAATATTTATCCTAGGCAGACATGCCATAGAAATGCTACAGATACAAATCTGTATTAACAGTTCAGTACGGAAGTAGTGATTTTTATTACTGCTAAGATACATCTGACTAAGTACAAATATCATGGGTAACTTTCTGTAACCTTCTCAGAAAAAAATTACATAGAAAACACATACTGGGCAGACTCCTTCCTAAAAATTAAAATGGAATGTTTATGCTTCTACTTTTATTTAATTGGTTTCCTTGGTTTCAAATAACGAAACTGGAGAAAACTTGCAGTAGTACTGGAAATAACAGTTCAAAGTATTGTCTTCTTAAATAGTTTTAAATAAACTTTACTTGTCCAAGAAGAATCATTTAATCTTCTACGAACTACAGCATTTCACGCTCTGTAGTCTGCTTACAGAATCACCCTAGCAGGGAGACAATTTATATTGATTAATGAACTTAGAAGTTCAGATCTGAAACAGACATTTGGTGAAAGCCTTCAGTCCTGATGTTCAGGCAGCAGAAATTCCGTATTCATTACTGAATGCAGAACAAGTTTTCTCTTCTTTTACACAAACCCACCACGACACACCTAAAAAGCGCGATTCCCAAACTGCAGCAGAGAGCAGCTAGGAGCTGACCCTGCGTCCTTGTCCAAGAAATCCCGCTCCGGGGTGTCCACAGCCAATCCCGCGCTGGCCGGGAGAGAAGGCACGCAGGAACAGCCTTGAAATTAGGGTCTCCCTTCATCTGGTGGGGTTGATGGCATGATTCACAAAGAAAGGAAAATAGAAGGGAATTCCAGCCTGGACAGCGAGGACAGGCAATTAAATGGCAAGCGAGGCGAGACGATCTGTCCTAGCTTGAGGAGCAACAGGACCTCGGCGTTCGAGCTGCCCAAGGCTTCTCCCGCACCAAGCTCAGAGCCACTGCCGATGCCGGCAGTATCCAAACCCACAGCTGTGAATCTGCGTACCTTTTCCAAACACAACAGCCTAAAACGTTCTGAAGCAAAACACAGAGTGATTTAAGCTATTAATAAAAAAAAAAAGCCTATAAAAAACCTCCAAACAACAAAATGTGGTTGAAATGAAAACACAGTAAAAAAACCACTTCTCATTTGCAGGTAAACATTCACATTCAACTCTAACATTTGGTATTACCACATGTAAACAGTCACTCACTCTACCTGCAACAAAATATTTAACATTACTGCACGCTACATAGATAGGGAAAAGCACTGATTTTTTTTCCCCAAAAAGGAATAAATCCTTATTTTACCTAGGTATTTAAAAAGTACCCCAATCTGAAGGCTTCTTTACAAAAAGAGCTACTGCAGTTTAAAGTTCGCTGAGAATTTTAGAGCAATTTAAGCAGTGCAAAAGTTGTGTAGCTGTTAGTTTGAATGCACTTCTATTTACCTTAAACAGATTCTGAAAAAATAAGAGCCATGCTAACAAACATATAGGTTAAAAAAAACCCTGCACACTGGCTGCTGGGGGTTTTCAAGGTTTGTTGTGGTTGGCGGGGGGAGGTGGTTTTAGTTGGGTGTTTTGTTTCTTTTTTTATAGAAAAGACCTAACACTAAGTGTATTTCTGGTGCAAATCCTCTGCTTCTGTTGCTGCAAATAGCACTTGTGTAGCCACTAAATGTATGTGATTAGCATTCCTAACGGAGATTCTTGCCAGAATATAACAAAGCTGGAGTGACCAGCCGCAGTTGGAAAAGACTGAGTAACAGCAGTGGATAACTCGAGCTCATTTAAATCTATTTCTAAAGCATGTTTTACCAAATCAAACAGCATTTCAGTGATTTTGCGTCACTCGGGCTGTAAACAGGCTTTTTTTTTTTTTTCAGCCTACAATTCAAGAACATAGGAAACTGAGCTGCAAAGCATGTAACCCAGAACCAGTTTTACACCCATTTGATGCAAAGTGTTCATCCAGTCTAACTCTTACTCTGCCATCAAGTTATTTAAAAAAACACAACTGTCAGTGAGTTAATGTTGCATCATCGGCCGCTACAGCCTGAGAGTTCTTTGCTAGCACCACTCAACTCCATGCCAGATCAGGCGTCACCTGCCACCCTACAAAGGGCATAAAGCTGCTAAAAACCTTGCGTCTCGCTCTCCAGCGAATTCAGCCGCAACGCAACCCCGTCAAGTACCACGTCGCGGTCTGCAGCAGCCCAGGAGCAGCTACGCCTGCCGAGAGCGTTACTGGTCCCCAGCCGCTGGCTTCCCCTGCTCGGCCAAAAGTTATGGACCTGCAGGTCACTGGGGCCTTCCCTCAGCCACTCCAGGCAAAAAGCAGCTGCGTCAGGTTAGGCAACTTAAGTGGTAAGGGCTAACCCAGACACGTCTGACCGAGTGCATGAGAGAATCATAGAACCACTAAGGTTGGAAAAGACCTCGAAGATCATCAAGTCCAACCATCAACCCAACACCCCCACGCCTGCTAAACCATGTCCTGAAGTGCCACATCTACACGGTTTTTGAACCCCTCCAGGGATGGGGAC
>Ga0065711_1005182_pt1 | contig 21062 bp, 10 predicted proteins | sample Hoacrofraction12_FD_59098 | JGI IMG/M metagenome (GOLD analysis project Ga0065711, IMG submission 59098) | Hoatzin crop microbial communities from Cojedes, Venezuela - Epithelial fraction 12 v2 (version 2) | ecosystem: Host-associated > Birds > Digestive system > Esophagus > Crop | place...
TTGTGAGGCACTGCAACATGTTTCCCAGAGAAGCTGCGGATGTCCCATCCCTGGAAGGGTTCAAGGCCAGACTGGATAGGGCTTTGAGCAACCTGGTCTAGTGGAAGGTGTCCCTGCCCATGGCAGGGGGGTGGTTGGAACCAGACAAGTCTATAAGATCTCTTCCAACCCCAAACATTCTATGATTCTATGAGTCTATGATTCTGTCATAATGTGCTTTGGTTTTGTTCAGGCTTCAGGCAAACCATAATTTAAGTGGTTCATAATAACAGTAAATCAGATAAAGAAACCTTTATACTATAACAAATATGTCTGAAAACATTTCCAATTAGCTGAAACAATTGGAAAATTCAGTCTAATGAACTTGAGGGAATGAGGTACTTTTTAAATTGTACATTTCAGATTTTGTTATGAGGCATTACCATAAACTCATGCTGTAAGGGTTTGGAGTTTTAGTGCTGCAGGATTCTTGGGTTAATTTTTGTGTCTGTGCTAGGCAAACCTTTGTAAATATTAGCAGATTTTTCAAAAGTAAACATTTCAGTTGCCCACAGTTTTCCAGTCTCTATAATTCAGTGATTGCTAAGAGATGTCAAAAGAAGCATCTTTATGTTTTCTCCTTAACTTGCAATTAAAACAAAACTGTGCTTAGGCCTTGAAATGTATATGTATTTGAAAAGATGTGGAATTTCAAATCCATCTAAATCTGGGCTTCTTATATTAGGTCTACAAGTGATACACTGTCATACCAAAAGTTCCAACTTATGTTGTGGCCTTGAGTTAGAATCACCAATGGCCCAAGTCCACCCAGGATGTTTCCTGATTATGTCAGATGTCTGTAGGCTGACCTAAATCTCAGTCCTGTATACTTTCAGTCACATACTGCGCAGCGCAGCTATATGTCTTTAATGCTGGGTTTCTCAGTGCATATGTCAAACTCCTAACTTTCTTGCCTGCTAGGTATTGGACGGCACTGGGAGCATCAGGTGAAAGGAAGTAATTTGTTTGCTTCCCACAGCAAGAGATCACATCACCTGGCATGTTTGGGGCACTGGATGTAGGTACTGATCGACAGACATGTTAGACAGGCCCAACGCCCACTACAGTGCAAGAGATTGGACAGGTCCGTATGTGTACTATTTCACTCGCATTGAGAGTAGTGTAATAACAGTGTAATAACTGTTACCCTGTACAGTTCTGACCTGTGCTCCTGGGGTTAAATAGCAGTTTTGCTATTGACTGTAGTTACTCTAGGATTCAGTCATAAATAGCACATAAGTCAGTCTGGCATTTTCTGTGGAATGTATTTCGTGTTTGTACACCCACATGTATGTATTTTGTAGCTTGAAATATGTCCTTGATATAAAACATATGCTTCTCATTTACTTGAAGCATCCCTCTTCTCTAGAGGCACTCACAAAAGGTTACCTTGTGGTCACTTTCTATCAGTTCTCAGTTTATTCCTTTTTATGGCTTTTTTTTTACAGGTGCCATAAAAGTAACAGTTTCTACAATTTTCGAAGCTGTTGCCCCCTCTGGTTGGGTTGGTGGCCCCAAATATCACCGTAGATGTTTAGATTTCTGTCTGGACCTCTGAACTTCAGTTGGAATTGTCATGAACCCAGCTAGGACTACTTGAGAACTGATAAGTTAAGGTGCATTGGTGTTTTGGTTTGGCCTGGGTAAATGCCAGGTGCCCACCAAAACCGCTCTGTCACTCCCCTCTTTAGCTGGACAGGGGAGAGGAAATGTGATGAAAGGCCCTTGGATCAAGATAAGGACAGATAGAGATCACTCACCAATTACCGTCACAGACAGAACAGACTGAACTTGGGGAGAAAAGGGAGTTTAATTCATCACCAGTCCAATCAGAGTAGGATAATGAGAAATAAAACCAGATCTTAAAACAACTTCCCCCCACCCCTCCCTTTTTCCCAGGGTCAACTCTACTCCTGTTTCTCTCCTTCCTCCCCGCAAGCGGCGAAGAGGGATGGGGAATGGGGGTTACGGTCAGTCCATCACATTTTGTCTCTTCCGCTCCTTCCTCCTCAGTGGGAGGATTCCTCACACTCTGCCCCTGCTCCAGCATGAGATCCCTCTCATGGGAGACAGTTCTCCACAAAATTCTCCAACGTGAGTCCTTCCCACGGGCTGCAGTCTCTTCACAAACCGCTCCAGTGTGGGTCCTTCCACAGGGTGCCATCCTTCAGGAACAGGCTGCTCCAGCGTGGGTCCCCCATGGGGTCACTAGCCCTGCCAGCAAACCTGCTCTGGCGTGGGCTCCTCTATCCATGGGTCCACAGGTCCTGGCAGGAGCCTGCTCCAGCTCGAGCTCCCCACGGGGTGACAGCTTCCTTCAGGCATCCACCTGCTCCGGCATGGGGTCCCTTCCACGGGCTGCAGGTGCATGTCTGCTCCACCGTGGATCTCCAGGGACTGCAGGGGAATGACCTGCCTCACCATGGTCTTCATCACGAATTGCAAGGGAAGACTCTCTGCTCCGACATTTCAGGAACCTCCTCCCCCTCCCCCCTCCTTCTTCACTGACCTTGGTGTCCGCAGAGTTGTTTCTCTCACATCGTCTCATTCCCCTCTCTCGACTGCCATTTCACTGCAGGTTTTTTTTCCTCCCCCTTCTTAACTATGTTACCACAGAGGTGCTACCACCGTTCGCTGTTTGGCTTGGTCTTGGGCAGTGGCGGGTCCATCTTAGAGCCGGCTGGCACTGACTGTATCAGACATGGGGGAATCTTCTATCAGGTTCTCACAGAAGCCACCCCTATAACCAGCCCCCCCACCCCCCTCCCCTCACCACGCAAACCTGTAACAATGGGGGAGCAGAAGATGTTCTTCTGCTGGTAAAAGGAGGAGTGCCAGACTAGTCCAGCACTATGCAGCTTTCGCTAGGAGTGGAATGTGGCCATTGAAAACAGTTTGTTGCTTTGTGCTTCTCTTGCATTTTACTTTCTTGTCATATTTTATTGATGGTGTGTGTGATGATACTAATTTGATTTTATTGTGACCACTTCTGGTGGTCTTTCAATAGGGAGAATAGAACAGTGGTATCACCAGGATTAATCATTGTGGGAATCATTGAAAACTTGTTAGTTTTCCTGTCAGTGACTGCCTAGGTCTATGAAACTCGTTAATTGTACTGGATTTGGTATAATAATATACCACCATCCTGCCACTCCCATGTCTCTGGGCATATCCAAAGAGAATGGATTATCTCTGATAGTACTGTTCTGTTACATTGCACAGCATACCAGATAATCTGCCATATAAAATATTAATTATCTACGCAAACAGGTCCAAATTCTTCCCCCTTTCTGAGTGCTCTCTACTGCACAGCTGAGGAAGGCAGCCAGTAAAAGCAGTCAGTATAAGGTGATCTGTGGAAACTGTTCACATGGAAGTCATTTCATCTATTCAGTTGTCTAAAGCTGGGAGTCTTGTTATTTAGCAAACCGCCAAAATCAGTAGAGAGAAAATAGCTACTTCCAGAACATGATTTTTCCTATCTGAGGAAAGGTGATGAAAAAATATGGTGTAAAATGCTACCTGGAGGCACCTATTTCTGTCTGGCGACTACAGAGAGACATGAGATAAATAGCCTAGATGCATCAATTTTAGAATATGAATTTGAACAAAATAAATCCCATTCTCGGTGTAGATGGCTTTTTACAGGACTCATTCCCCATAGGTTGTGGTAGTGAATCTTGCAGCTGTCACAGCTCCAAAGTGCTAATGGCAACATACATGTAAAGAAACAACTTCAAGCAATGTCAACCCATGGCTTCTGATAATGATGTTCCAAATGCAGCCTCTGGCTCAGCAAGTTAGTAAGTTGTAGGTTGCCAGAAGATGGGAGACTGTCTTGTAGTTGAGCCACTTAAACACTGTATGTTCTTAATTGATATCTCTAATTATTTACCCTCCAAAAATGAGATAGGTTTCTAAACCCATTCACGTACTCAGCCCCAATAGTGTCACAGAAGAGGATACTATGGACGAAGTACTGCAATTTTTCGTACTTCTTACAAGTATCTGTATATGTACTGCCATGGATCTTTTGAAGCCATTTGTACTTCCTTGCAAGCTTAGTATAAAATATTACTATTCTGATTGTTGAGTGCTTTAAATCTGCTTTGTGTGAGGATAAGAGAAAACTACGAAAAGCAATTGTCATTTGATATCTAGGGAAAAATCTCACTCATGGCAAGAATGAAGAACAGATTTCAACACAACACTGTGGAAATAAGGAGTAGGAAAGGGAGGCCAGAAGAGAAGTCATAGAGACAGAATGAGTAAATAATACTTGAGTCCTAGATCAGCAAATGAGATAAAGCTAAATAAAAAATATTTCCTACAGTGGTGACAGACATTTACCCTTTTCAGAGTATTTTCACTTGCTCTGGTTCATAACAAAGCCTCACTGGATCAGTGGGAGTCCTGCCCACAAACAGTAAGCAAAATATGACGTTGAAGGAGGACTGGATGGTCGAGCAGCAGACAGCAACGGTGGTGGCTCAAAGGACCCTGAGGAAAATGGGTAAAATCCTTTGGTTTCTGTAAACAGTTTTAGAGTCCAGATTTTTTTTTTTTTACGGACTAGGGGCAGCAACTTTGTTGATGGACAGCTCTGCTCCATGAGGCTAATATAAGGGCAACCCAGTTGAGTATAGATCAATTTTATGTCTGCAGTGCAGTTATTTGAGCAACTGAAGTGAGCAGTGTTTCCCTGAGATGAGTGACCTTCTAGGTGTGGCAGGTGTCTTGAGTCACAGGTGGTGGCCATTAACCTTACCAGATCATTGCTTTTCTAAAAATGTCACATGCTTTGGTTATCATTGCTGTTAGAAGCAGAGTATTGAAATACACATGCACTGGGACCACATTTATCATTAGCGGATGTAGGTGTGTTTGAGCTTACTGACTACGTAAACATATACCTAATATGGAATAACTGATATCAAGATGGAGAAAGTATTTTGATTGCCAGTAGTCTTCTGTGGATTTTATGACCTAAGAATGAGTCAGTTCAGCATGTCTGAACTATCTGTCAGTGTGTCATTCAACCAGTAAGTTTTGTTCTAAATTTCTCATTATTCTGATACCAATTTTTAAGAATTCAAGCTTTTTAAACACATGATTTTATACTAGTGCTTGAGCAGTATTAGTCCTGCTTGCTTTACACAAACTTCTTACCATTGATTTTGTCTCTGCTTCCATTTTTATAGTAGAGAAAGAGGGAAGAGATGAAACAAATGAAAGCTAGTAAATTAAAGAGGAATGTTTTCTGTAACACTTGATGTTTTCATATGCATACAAATATATTTCACTGATTCATTTTGTTTCTAGTGCAAGTTGTTAAATAATCAAACATCTTTACTCAAACTTTCCTAAATTTAGATTTTGGTGTATCAGAAATGGCCCTACCCCAAAGCCACGGAAAAGAGTTGGATATACACACACAGGAAACTTGAACTATGATCTGGAATCAAAGTCCAAATGTTACCTATTTTATGGCCCAAACCACTACTGTGAGCTGAAACACATTTCCCTTTGGAGTGTTTAAAATTAGCATTAGCTGTATAGGTCTCTCATCTCTTACAACAGGAACAGCAAAATGCTTTGGAAATTAAACAGTATTGTGTCAAAAATTAAAAATGTCAACACTTTGAATCTGTTTTTCTCATGCATACTGTAATTTGAGTTATGCCACTTAGACTTAAAATTTCCTTTGCAATTTTCACTATTATCTGAGCAGGAAGAATTTCTCTTGTTGGTCCTTTGATGTGCGCAGGTGGATATTTGAAAAAGGCATTAACACCTTCAGACTGAGGATGTAAAAGAAACAGTTGTCCTACCACTGCTGTCACATGACAAATAGTGACTCTGCAAAGATCACTTACTTCCATAAGATGTAAGATGTCTTATTTTACCTGAGGGAAAGCTGAGTATATATATATATATATATATGTGTGTGTGTTTTATTGCTGCATGTGTGTGTGTGTGTGTATGCTTGTGTGCGCGTGTGTGTATGTATGCGCATGTATGCATGTATATACACATGCATGTGTCTAAAAGAGAAAGAAAGCAGCATGATGAAATACAGTGCTAAATATAAATCACACATGACCTAACCTTATAGAAGCTGAAAGGTACTCTTTTATGAGGTTTACTTAGTTTATCTAGAGACCTGGCAACTCCAGAAAACTAAATATTTTATTTAGAATATTATTCGTTCCTCGACCTCATTTATACCATCAATAGGACAAATCTGTTTGATTTGCTATGGCTAAAAATATTACTGGGAAAAAAAGATCTTTATGACTTTAGGGATTATCTACTTCTGTTCGCAGTCTACGTTTTGTATTGCCTGGATCATTGTTTGCAGCACTGATTGTAACATCACAGAGATGCCATTATGATGATTTTCACCTGTGGCGTAGGTAGCAGGTCACTAACAGAAAGCTAATGTTCTTAGTAATAAAAACATGGATAAAGAGAAGAAAATACATCATATATAGATGCAATATCTGCAGAAGTGTTTCTAAATGGAAACTTTCTAGAGGTTTATGTGATGGTTCTGTGACTCTGAGGAAAAGTAGTTACGAGGAACTAGACAGTAAATATGGACAAAAACTATGTAGGATTAAAAAATGCTATGGACAGTTCTCAAAGTATAAAGTGCCCCCTGATGTCCCTTTATTAAGAAACATCTTATTGAGGGCATAATTTCTGATAAGCAATTTTTAGAAATGAAAGAGATTGTATCCAGCAAAGATATGGAAGCAACTTTTGGGAATACACATTTTAAAGAAGGCGAAAGATGGAAGGTAGGGGCATGCTAGAAACGGAGAAAAATATTCAACAGAATTAATCTGGCTTAATCTGACATCTAGTTGTGTTTTTTTAAAAAAAAATCCTGTTGTTAAAGTATGTTCAAGTCTAGTTTTATCTCACTCTGGAGCTCAGAATTTTGTGATTTGAGGTCCAGACCTAGTTCTGATTATTGTGTCTTCAAAGTCCCTTGGTTTAAAACTCTTTCAAAACCCAGAGGACTTTCTGGCTCAACTTGTCCAGTGTTGAGTGCCTTTAATACTCTGAAGATTGAGGAGCAGCATGATTTGGTAACTGATCCTAAGTGCCACACCTTCTATTTAACAAAATTCTTGGCCATTAGAAGCTCTCCGGGAAGTGACAAATAGATGAACGTATACATACATTTCCACCACATTTCCTCCTCAAGACAGTATAGAGAGTAAACGGCTGCAACAAGTTTATTGTTAACATTGAGTAGGTTTTTTCCTGTCACACATTCTGGTTTGTGGAAGTCTACATAGCACCACCAGTAGATCTCCACTGCTTGCTGTACTAGCACTCTTCACAAGGAAAACTACTGGTGCATTAGGACCATTGATAACTTTTCCAGCATTCAGTACCAGGATTAAGTGTCTGTGGAAAATGAGCCTAATGTAAATTCTCTAGGCACATTGGAAGGGCAAGTCAGGCTATCTTTACTGCTACTTATTGTGTCTGATCTCTTGATTTTGGTCACAAAGACTTTACTTGGTACCTTTCTGAAGCTCCAGATTCTCTCAGTGCTTAAGAAAGGAGCTTGTTTTGGATATGGGGGACTGTATTTTGCTTCGTCATTTGGATTCCTCGTTAAAGGAGTGTATGTTTTATGTGAGTGTGATTTTAGAACACAATTTCTGTAGCACCAAATAGCATAGCAATGAGTCTTGTTTAATTCAAGATTCTATTTTTGTGTTACTATAGCCTATCACTGAAAGAAATCTTCATCAACTGCATAACTAAGGAATTTTAGATCTTGTCTGTGCTTTATACGTTATAGGTACTGGTGCTTTAGAAATGGTATGAACAAACTGCAAGCTGAGAATGAGCTTTCCATTATTCATTTATATTATTGCTGAAATGTACACATCTACGCTGCATAAAGCACAGAGTAAGATAAAATTCCTGGCTCATTTGGTATGTTGTCTAGATCAAACAGGCGAAATGATACAGACTGTCCTGAATGACCAGGCATAGTAGTATTAAAGTATGATAAATACAACTGCTAACATGGGGGTACTGCTCAGGTGCTTGTTGGAAGTCACTGTTAACACACTTCAATTGCACAGTCTTTCTGCACTGTGAAAGTAGGTCTCTATTGCGTATTCTGTCCTAGCTCTGTGCGTAGATCTCACTGATGTCAATAAGACATCTGCATGCAGAACTGGGGCAGAATATGCAATAAAGACACACTGCAGATGTGATAGGGCTCCAGTCTGGTGCCAGAAGCAGTGTATTGCCATTCGACTAGTGCTTCTTAAAACAATACAGAAGAACCTGTCATTACTCAGGTAGCAGGCACAGCTGATAATACTTTATTGATTTCCCATATTTAACTTTTCTGGATGTTTGAAAAAATGCATGTGACTATATATATACCGCATAAAGAATGACAACAGTTGCATTTAATTTAAACTGTAATGAAGATGAAACCAAATCTGTGGCACCTTCACATAAGGCATATGTCTGATAAACAAAGAATACAGATATTAGCCATCAAGTGCTTGCAGTCTGAGCAACAATCTTTTATTCATGCTTCACTGCTTTCTGTTCTGTGTCCCCAAGAAAATAGCCCAAGAATTTACTGAATCAGCTCTGCCATTCACTGATTGATCATAGTGAGGATATTGTGCCCCAAAATATCTCTGTTGAGATGTATTACTGGAAGCTGTAGGGTGATCCTTCTTCTGTGAGAGGCGTAGTGGAAAAGCAAAGAAGTCTTAGTCTCAGAATCTGCTTCTACCACAATTTCTACAAGAAACTTCCCAGTCACACCTGGGGCAACTGGGGTATTTTACATTATAATGTATGTTGCCTACCCATTTCTATGACTCTCTCTCATTTTGACGTTTGAGGTTTTCTGCATGATATTGAGGGGAAAAAGAATACTTAAGATCGAACTATGAATAATAATTTGGAAAATATTGCTTTTGTCTGAACTTACTGACTTCAGTACACACTGAACAGGGCTCAGTACATTATCACATCTCAGATGTGGGTCTTGTCCTTTCTGTAGCACATTTAAATTTGTAGAGTTCTTTTTTCTTCCATTTGTCAGTAAGAGGGAGGGCACTAATGAGATTTTTTTTTCTTTTTTTCAAAGTTTTAAATATGTGTGTTCTATTCCTACTGAAATATCCTTGCCAAAAACTGCCAAAATTATTTTTTAGTCTGTAAAACAAATTATGGACATAAGCTGTGACCAAGATGATGCCTTATTGTTTGTGTGTTTCCAATTTATGGCATAAAACTATACATGTACTTTCTAGATGTCTGCTTATGAAGCTTCAGGAATTCATTGCCCCTATAGATATGGCTGCTTTTCCTTAGGAAACTGTACTGGGTTTGCGTGGCAAGGTTTTGGTAGCAGGGGGGCTACAGGGGTGGCTTCTCTGAGAAGCTGCCAGAATTTTCCCCAGTGTCTGACAGAGCCGATGCCAGCCGAGGTGGACCCGCTACTGGCCAAGGTCAAGGCCATCAGTGATGGTGGTAGCGCTCCTGGGATAACGTAGTTGAGAAGGGGAAAAAAACTGCAGCAGGGATACAAGAGTGAGAATATGGGAGATGAACTGAATTTAAATACATGATTTTCTTTATAGATCAGGGCTAATGTTCAGAAGGAAGGCTGGCACAGTTTAGCTGACTTTACACATATGGTGTCTTTGGACAGTGTTTGAATAGTGCAGTGCCTGACAACCTCTTGTACAGCCTCTCAAAGGAGAAGGTCATTTTAAGTGTCATTTTGGCTTCTGATGTAGCTAATCATCTCACATGCCGTCTGATGGCAACCTGTTCTGACATAAAACTCTCCGAAGGCAATTTAAAGTTCAGTGTGCCCTGACACTTCGATTAACCTAGAAGGAGTACACATAAGCATGCTGTTGTAAAAGTTATGGAAATTTCAGATAACCATGACAAAGCAAGTATTTGATTATCCAGCCTTTGCCTGTTTCCCTGCTTATATAACAACTGTGCACACTGGTTACCTACCAGCCTAGTCTAGAGTACCCAAGAGCTTATTTTGCGTCACTGAGCACTTTCCATACTTGTTCTCAGCACTGGTATGGATAAGACTTTCTCATTTTAGTAGATTTTAAGGCTTTAAGCTTTCACCTAATGGTTATATCTGAAATCAGCTGACAGCTGATCTTAGAACAGCAGTGACACAGGCTATGCAATTAATGAACATCTGCCACCCTAGTCCTGGAGGGTAAGATGTGCAGTGTGTTACTGGAAGAGAAAAGAACAAAATCCATAATAAAGTTGGTTAATATATTTGGGAGAAACATGATGATGTGCAGTACTAGACAGGTATTCTAATCCTGTCAAGTTTCTTTCCCCCTCCCACTGTTGTGGGGAGACCACTCGCTTTTCCTCTGCTCTCTTCAGCAGTAACATTCTTGAAGTGCTTCTCTTCACGTACAGTCAGCCTGCATTACAGAAATATTTCACTTGCATAGGCAAGCTGGTTAAAGTTGCAATCTTGTTTTACTCTTTTGACATGCCAGTAAAAGCCCTGATATGACATGGCCTATGAGCAATGCCAGTGAGGGAAACGGCATGTGTTAGGACACTAGAAGTATTTTATTTTTTGTTTGGAGGATGGTGGTAAAAAAAGCAAGACATCATCCAGACTTAGTCCAGACTACGTCTTAGACACCTTAGTATGCAAAGCATTAGGAGGAAGGATGAAAATGAAATTAAAGGAGCTGTGATTCTTCACTGATTATCTGTTTCTCAGTGCTTTTCATGGTCAACAGTACAAGTGCAAACAGGACTTTAAATTCTATACCTCATGGCAACAAAGCTTAACACCTCTTTGTACGTACATAAATGACTCTGCAAGGTGCAGTTAATCAAAATGTAATACTTTTTAACTTACAATGATATTTTTTTGTGTAAATGCTTACTCTCCCTTTTTATAAAGTTAATGAGAATTTTGTCTCCAACACTTGTGGACATTTCATCCCTCGGAGAGCACATGTGTTTTGTGAAATGACCATGAGATGAGACTGAAGAGTATATGTTAACCTGACCAGGTTGTAAGAATCACAGATGAGAAAGGGTGAATAGAACAGGAGCAAAAAGATTTTACATAGGTCCACGGTAGAGATCTAGATATTAGGGGGAAAAGGATTTTGCTTACAGGAAGATGTCTGTGGTTTTCACTGGTAGAGCTCCTTACTCTGACATCCTGTCCTGCTCACTTCTTATAGCCTCATGAGTAAACACTTCATACTGACTTGCTGCTTCTGCTTTTATTCAGGTTGAGTTTTCTTTTATATTTATTAAGCTTGAAAATACTTTCTTTATGTAGTAGATTTTGTTAAGCTTAAAATAGGCAAGATGCTTTCTCAGAAAAAATAATGACAGGATAATGATAAAAACAGTGTTTCAATTAATGCGATGAAAGTTTGTTTCTGTTTAAAAAGTCATTAATAACATGCCATGAGTAACATATAAGTGTATATTTCCGGGGTTTAGGTCAGAAGAGCCATCAGAAGTCCAAGAGCGTGGTCATTTCCTCCCAACACCATTCATTCCATGAAGCTTAGCAATGGTGGCCAGTCCAACATCTCTCCCACACAGTTTGGGTCCCTACAGCTGACATAGAGTGGGTACATTTGGTTGCTACTGGGGGAGGTGAAGGACCGGGGTCTGGTGCCAGGATGAGGAGAAGCACTGACCAGCCTGAAGGAATGGAGAAATTCAGAACCAGCAGTGCTCAAATACTAGTCCTCTTTCCCCTGCTGCTGCATTGATGGAGTCCTTCTGAATTATGCCATCCCTGCCAAAAGAGGAGTCCTACTAGTGGATTCTCATTGTGGCTCACATTCAGTTTTGCTTTTGTAACAGTATTTATCCAGAGTAACTCCATTGACATCAATAATCAACTGTATAGTTGCACAGACAGAATTTTGAAACTCTGCCCTGTCATTCTCATTTTAGAAAGCCTTAAAGGCAAGAAATTATTGATGAACTTGGCTAAACTTCAGGTGATTTACTTAGACTAGCAGTTTTCTGACTCCTCCAAAATACAGTAACTGAAGATATTAATTTTAAAACAGCATGCAAGAAAGAATTTGCATGCAAATTTCAAGGAAAGCTGGTGGTAAGACAAAATCAGCCACAATGACTATAGGATTTGTATTTCACTTTAATTAGTAATCCCTGCTCAGTTGCTCTGGACTCAGAGGCTATTCACAGAAGTTGACATGATGTATTTCTAATATTTGTTTGATGCCAAATCAAGATGAAAACTTGGAGACAATAAAAGAAATGGTAAACTGGATATGCTTGGGAGAAGTTCACAATTGTACTAAGCCAAAACAGAACCTGTGAGTATAATCCTGGGCCTCACATTTCTTGATTTCAGTCTTACTACTTGCATACAAGTGACTATCTTGCATTTTTTATGAAATATTTTCTCTGAAAAACATTGAAGTGACACCAAAACACAGTGGAATTTAAAAGAACACAGTACTGATGTTTCCTGCACATAACTCAGTAACTGCTTGTGTTAAAGTGTCAGCATTCAAAATTTTCAAGAAAATGAATCTTAACTTTCAAAACACAGTCTTCTTTGAACAAGTTGTGGGAAAGTACTTCTAGCAATTGTGAGGCTACGGTTTTTTTTAAAAAAATCATATTTTTAATACCTTAGGTAGATGAAGAATATTTACCAGACTACCTTGGCTTACATCTGTCACAAATGATGAGTCGATGCTTAACATTTCAAAGTATGAAACGATAGCTGAGGTATTTCTTAGTAAAAGGGTAGCTGATGTGACTAAAATATCACTGTGTTGCTGACTACCAGTCATTTTTATTTCCTTCAACTTCTTTCTTTGTCATGCAGACGATGTGAGTCATTGCTGTGCTGATGCTATCTCCTGTGATACTGCTGCTGTGAGTAATTTAAAGCATCTTTATTTTCAAGGGTTCCAGCTTAGTATCTGCCAACACAGCAGTCATACATCTACTAAAACTTCAAGTGCATGCCCATTAATTTTAAGGCTATTTTTGTCTTCTGAGATTTGTTACATCAGAACTCCTGAACTCCTGAAAAATTGCAGTGAAGAATGGGGAAAGTTTGATTGATGTATTTCACCATCACAATCACAGAAATTTAGAAATCAGTTAAGTAATGTGGGAATAAACATTTCTTCTAATTAAAGAAGGAATCACTATTTTAGGACTTCCATGACTTTTATTATTATATGTTTGATTTAGACTGAGAAATTGGACAAGCCCTCTTCATTCATTGAAAGACCCATGGATATTAATAGGAATTCATCTGCTGATAAACTTGGAGGGTTTATATGATCATGTATAATGATGATCATCTGCTGGGATCATCCAGTCAGTGTGGCTAGCAGAAACAATAAATCTTTCTTTTGGATTAAAAGAGATGTTACCCACAGCCTAAAACTGAAAAGGATTCTGCTCTGAATTGCATGAGTCTCCTTTCAGTAAAATGCTGAGCATCTTTTTCTTTTGTAAGCCAATGTCATCCTGAAATTTGTTCTGTTGATTCATTTTCTTTAATACTCTGCTTGGAAGCTGATACCAAATGTCTGCATCTAGGCCTTGAGACTCTTGTGGGAGAAGCAGCTGGACCAAATCTGCTTGTCTCCCATAGCTATTACTACAGGTACCGCTTCTTTAAAAGTAGCTACTAATTCAGGACTGACAAAACCTGTTGTCTTGGTTCTGCTGGTCAGTCACTATCTGTCAGCACCAGAAAAGATCAGAGGTATGGAACGAGAAATGTCAGTGGGGCCAGCCATACTAGCTCATACTGTTGAGTCAGTCCCCTGGTATCTCATCTCAGGGTGACATGCGAGCTCATAAATCCAGCTGTTCTGCATCGACAGAGTTAGAAAAAGCAGTTGTAATAACACAGGTTTATCAAACCACATATCTATCTCATTCACTAGGACCGCAACTCTTACTGAGACAACAGTGAATTACATGCCAAGTATGTGTCCCTGCTACGCTGTGTAACTGCCTTGTCTCCACTGCTTCCCAGCTGTGAGTAGGGAGAGCCTGGTCTATGCCACATGAGAAACTTCAGAGGAAAAACATTGCTGAAAAAGGAATGCTTACCCATAGCTTCTGTATTTTTGTGCTGTAATAACTTACAGTTGAAAATCAAGATAGAGTTCAAGCTGACTGACTTGATGGCTCTACTATTACTAAATCATGCTATGTAATTGCTGAGAAGTTCTCACAGTTTGCTGCAGCACAAGCAACAGACTTTCTTTTTGAGCCATTATTTCAAGTAGGTGGAAACAAAGCAACCTTGTGATTGCAAAAGCGTTTCTCTCTATTGTAAACAAGTCACAGAAAGCCTCCTACAACAGTTACACAGAGAAAGACATAAGTGAGAATGATTAGATGTAGGGAAGGTCTCCTATTGTTCCTGAATACATATCTTGCAACTCAGAGATGGGTGACCAGTAACTGCTGCTGCACCCCTATTCATGCCACCTCTGAAAGGAAATCCATTTATGTCCATCCAGATGGGGCTGGAGGTAGATAACAACTTAATTAAACTCCCCTTACAAAACCAGGAAGCTGAACTGTGGGCTTTGTGGCAGGAATGTATGCAGGGTAACTGCTTGCTTTTCTGCCCTTACCACCCTGCTTCTGTCGGTGGGAGTGCCAGGCGTTCCAGCTTAGACACTGCTGTTTCCCAAACCTCCCATTCATTCACAATCAGATCTATTGAGAAACTGCCACTCATCCTTGGCAGAAGAATAATGAAGCCAATCATTAGCACAATATGCGCGAGATTAGCTGAACAACTGGTGCTGTGGCACAGCTGCTGCAGGCGCCCCAGCCCGCCCTTTGTATGTGCTGCCAGGCGAGGTGTGAGTTTGAGGCCCACATACTAAAAGGGAGTAGGGGGAAGGAGAACTAGTTTGTGAGACAAACAAGTTCACTTATGCAGTGCCTGAAAAAACACTGTCAAGAAGCAGCAATAATTAGAAAGTGTCTGTGAAATGAAAGAACTGCAGTGCAGTTTACAAACTGTTCATCAAAGACACCCTCTTCAGGACAACATAGATAAGAATGGCTGCTGTCTGAGGAAGGCTTTATGAGATATCTTGGCCACAAAATTAAAGGCTTCTCTCATGAGGGGATAGGAAGTTCCACCTGAAGCTATAGGACTTTCCTTCTCCTGGGAAGAAGTAATGAAGTTTGCCCACATTTTTGGTGTACATGGCAGAAATGCTCCCACTGTAGAATTTCCCATGTTTTGTTCTAGTCTTTCTAAGTGTTCTCCTTCTAAATGTTGACTGTGGACAGTAAATATCCTGAAGGGATCATGTAGTCCACAGACTTCAGCATTACTAACCCAGCTTATGAAAGGCATCTATCAGTCTGGAGAACAACGCAAGATTTAAATATATGTATGTTCCACTAGATGCTGGCTGCTTTTTGTTTGGATTTATGAAATGTAAGAGTTCAGAGAAGCAGAAGTTCAAATTCTTCTTTAATCACCTGCCTTGAAGTGCTAAGCTGCAAACAAAGACCAACTATAGCAACACCGAATCACAAGGGCACGCACCATTAGTGTTTGGATGTCCGTGCTCTGTAAGGAAATTTTTGCGTATGCACAGAAAAAAAACCCCAAAAAACACAGAACACAATATTAGAGACATAGATAAACTCTGCTTGTTTTAAAAGGTCCAGTGAGCACCTCACTTCACCAAACCAGAGACTCTGAAAACCCGTTCTCAGCTTTAAAATCTCTGTATAGTCTGAATGGCCTGTGCACAGGAATCAAGGGACAAGGAGAGAATCAGGTGGAAAGCAAATATTCTGGGTCTTTGTGGAATGAGAAAGAAAAGAATATGTGACTGATCTATATAATCTTTAATTAAAAGGAGGGTAGAAAGAAATCTACATGAAGCAAAAAAAGTATGAAAACAGAAGGGTTCAAATTAATGGGAGTGCATTAAAAGAGCTCTACATATGAAGCAAAGCACAAGACAAAGTGACCTTTGACAAACCTGAAAATCTAATTGTAGAGGTCGACGCTAAAATGAGGCAAATGCTGAAATGTGCAGAAAGCTACTGCAGAGGTGACCTAAATCATCTTCATTCTGCTGTTGTGTTACCTGTCTACAATGATAATCGATGAGAGAACTCTGGGAAAAGGCTGTCCTGTATTAAAAATTTCTGCGTAACACCTAGTACCAGTGGGCATTGACCCCTGATTGGAGCATTCAGGCATTATCAAAATACACATAATAATTATTAGGATATAGGCTTCTTAGGAAGGAGAGGCAGGGTCGACGAGGAGGGGGTGTCGCCCTGTGTGTGAATGACCAGCTGGAGTGCATGGAGCTCTGCCTGGGGATTGACCAGGAGCTCACCAAGTGCTTATGGATCAGGATTAAAGGCAGGGCAGGGACTGATGACATTAGAGTGTGGCTCTGCTGCAGGCCACCCGACTAGCAAGACCGAGTGGACGATGGCCTCTATAGGCAGACTGAAGCAGCCTCATGTTCACAAGCCCTGGTCCTCATGGAGGACTTCAACCACCCCCATATCTGTTGGTGGGGCAACACAGCAGGGCATGAGAAATCCATCAGGTTCCTGGACTGTGCAGATGAGAACTTCCTTCTCCAAGTGACAGAGGAGCCCATGAGGAGAGGAGCTATGCTGGACCCTGCTCTCACCTACAAGCTTCTGGGGAATGTGAAGCTCAAAGGGAGCCTTGGCTGCAGTGACCATGAAATGATGGAGTTCAAGATCCTTAGAGCAGTGAGGAGGGTGCACAGCAAGCTCACTACCCCGGGACTTTAGAAGAGCAGACTTTGGCCTCCCATGGGACAAAGCCCTGGAGGGAAGAGGGGCCCAAGACAGTTGGTTAGTACTCAAGGACTGGGCGAATGAGGAACCGCCCACTGTAGGAGAAGACCAGGTCTGAGACCATCTGAGGAACCTGAAGGAGCACAAGTCCATGGGACCCAATGAGGTGCATCCACAGGTCTTGAGGGAACTGGCAGATGAAGTTGCGAAGCTGCTGTCCATCATATTTGAAAGGCTGTGGCAGTCCGGTCAAGTTCTCAGTGACTGGAAAAGGAGAAAAATAGGCTGGAACACCTCTCCTGTGAGGAAAGGCTGAGAAAGCTGGGGCTTGTTCAGCCTGAAGAAGAGAAGGTTCTGGGGACACCTTAGAGCAGCCTTCCAGCATCTGAAGGGGGCCTACAAGAAAGCTGGAGAGGGACCTTTTACAATGGCATGTAGAGATAGGACAAAGCATAATGGCTTTAAACTGAAAGAGGGTAGATTTAGACTGGATATAAGGAAGAAATTCTTTAGTGTGAGGATTGTGAGGCACTGCAACATGTTTCCCAGAGAAGCTGCGGATGTCCCATCCCTGGAAGGGTTCAAGGCTGGATTGGATGGGGTTTTGAGCAGCCTGGTCTAGTGGAAATTGTCGCTGCCCATAGCAGGAAAGGGTGTAAGTAGATGATCTGTAAGGTCTCTTTCAACCCACACCGTTCTATGATTCTATGATTACATTAATGTTTTATAGAATACTAATAACTTATAATTACATTGTAACTTTGCACATCAGAGTACAGCAAAGGCCATAACACCGATTCTGCAAGTACGTACGTAAGATTTGTATTGCCAGTGGAGTACAATTACCTTGCCAACTGAAGCCTCTGTGACATTACAGTATCTCTTCAAAGGCATAGCTGGGAGGTACCAGTAAAGCTATTTGGAAAGGAGGCTATTTGGAGGGAGAGACAGAGCTACTTGTGTCCTGTACTCTGTAGAGTTAGTGGCACAGCCAGGATGGGATTTGGGGATCAGACTCTAAGTCTTCCACTTACTCCCTCCCTGAGCCAATGGGCTTTGCACACATACAAGTAAAATGCACATTCAGAACAATAGGCTGTCCTCTGAAAACCTCTTCCTGGCAGGTCCATGAGGGAGCATCATCCCAAACCCCAGAGCAGTGTTTAGATAAAAGCTGCCTGCCTTGTTGTGGTCTGTTTGTTGCCACTGATACTGATACAAGAACTCCCCCAGACAATTCACAACTTGTCACCACATGCCAGTAGTCTGATTTATCTGTCAGTAAAATTCCGTGGAAGAAAAAATAGGAAGAAGTTTTTCCCAGAGAAGTAAAACTGTCTCACAAATTAAGTGTTCAGCGACAATAGTCTTAAACCAACTTTGAAGTTAAATCTTCAGGTTCATTCATGTCTGAAATCAGAAATACTGCATTTTAGAAATACAGAACCAAAATGACTGAAGCAGTATTTCAGTGCCATAGAAATAAAAATATCTTTCTTCCTATGGTCATGTTTTCTTACATTCCGCTGAGTAGATAAAGACTAACTTTATGTCTATGGTAAAGCATAATTATTTGCTAACTTCATATTTAAAAATCTGTCAGGGATCAAGCTTCTCCCCTCCTGAGAAGATACAGTCAATCCACCAAGAGGTCTGTATGTGCCAGGAATAAAAGATTTAAAGATCGGTTTTGCCAAAGTGCTGTTTATTTTGTCATTCTTTTGTTGGTCCACACACACTATTTAATGTGTTTCAGAGTTCACTAAGAAATAGGTGAGGCTGTTTAGAGGTCTGTCAGTTCATGGTTTTATACGGGCATAAATCATACGGCAAAGACTATCACAGCTAGTGATATGCTTCTTCATGGAGAAATTTTAATTACATTATTTTACTAACTGTATTTTGTTGCTGTTATCATTTCCTGGTGCTGATTTGGAAAAACAACACTTCCAGAATGTACCCTGGTATATTAAATACCTTTCAAATTCTGGTAAATAAAGTGCAAAGAAGAAATTTGAAATCCCTAATGTCACAATACACCATTTAAGATACTGTAAATTTTGCAGTAGATTTGACTGAATAGGTCTTGAAAGAAGCATTTCTCCTGCTAAAGTACTTAGAATCAGATTCTGTTGTTTGGGTTTTTTTTTTAAGAATATATCTTTTCAGAAAAATCCCATTTCAAATTACTTCACTGCTGTTTAATTTGTGTGAAATGCAGACTTAATGAGAAAAGGGAATTTCCTGCAAGAGATATTGGCTTGAGCTATAAAATTAATACAAGCACAGTACAAAGACATGAAATATATCTGTCTCAAGAACTTCCATCCTGGGACATATTAACTCTTCTCTCAAGAACTGTTTTAGATAGATGGCTAGCCATTTCTGATGACCTATGCACTATTTTGTATTATCTTTGGGAGGGCTATGGCTGAAGTTCTGTCCTCCAGGGTTTTCAAATGAATCAGGCGTGCATTCCAAAAATAGGGCAATAAAAAGAATAAATTATTTCAAAAGGATCAAGGGAATTAATTAAAAGAATAGATAGAGCCTTTTAAGAACTTGGGAGAATTTTTGGTTTATGTATTTCTCTGTCGCATCAAGTGGAAACTTTGGAAGTATAATATTAAACACCTCAAAATTGTCAAGAACTGTTATTATGTGCTAATAGTTGAGTTTGGTGCTGTCATTACAGTGATCCAGTTGTAGTAATTTTCAAATGTTGGTGTTCCTGGTGAAAATCAACTGGTAGCTTGGGATAGTGCATCCCTTTGTACACTGCATGGGATCCCAGCAGGTCCAGATCTTCCACCAACCTTCACCATCATTGCTGGACATTGTATCTCTCAGATCGCTTTCTCATATCACTGCAAATCACGGCATAGCTACCAGTTGGGAAGTTATGTGCTGTTCTTCTGAGACAGACAAAGACTGTTGCACTTTCAAATTATTTAATACGGGTTATAGAATGAAGCTCAACAGTGCTTTCCACAGAAGGTCAACTTCTGCAGAACAATCCCCTTTATATAGCATTTATACTGAAGTACATTGTTTTCCTTCATTGTAGACATAAGGATTATGTTTGTAGACATTATATATGTAGGTGTCTCTGTGTGAAGCTAAGACTTGGACCAAGTGTTTGGCAGAATAAAGCCCTTGGTTTCTGGGAGGGAGGTCTTCCACCCTCAAATATACACATTTGCAGACAGCAAGTGACTGACTGGGCCTCTTGTTCCTCACCTCCATTACCCTGCAGCTGGAAAAGATTCTTTTTGAACCATCTTTTTGAATACTGTATGATTTCAGGTGGTTTTTGTTTTTTGTAGTTTGATTATGTTTTTAACTAACTAGTACATGGAGTGTACTGAAAGAAACTTCTAATTTTGTAGAGATACTGTGAGAGCAATTGTCAATTCACAAGTCTCAAACTACCTAATCTTCAGGTTAGAAGGGAGAAATAAATACAGAAGATTTGATACTCATGCTTAACTGCTTCTATGTTATAGAAGACAGATGATTTTGTAATATTTTTTATTTATTTCCCTAGTTTAAAAAAGGACTGAAAGTTATAGGGAGAGAATACAAGTCCATTTGCTTGAATTTGGCTTATCATGGGGAACATAAAGCACTTGACAGCATGCAAAGAGCATGTGAGCTGACTGTTCTGTTATAGCTTCACTCTTTAGGAAACCAGTAGGAGCAACACTAGGACATAATGCATCACCGGTGACTTGCCACTAAACAAATATAATCTCCAATGTCTTTACAGAATGGTATGCGCTGGACTGCAGTCTTAACCCTCCTACACTAACCTGAAAGGGACCCGTTTGTGCTACAAATGGATTTAACCTGATGTGTGAAAAGATATGTGACACACACGTATCTTGCTGTATTCAAAAGTAAGGCTGTAAATTTGATTCAGTCACATGCATTCCAGATGCAAACTGCATACTTTTTCCTAGCATATCACCTATAGGCAGAAGACATCAAAATCACTTGATTTAATTAAGGACTATGCTGTATCTCCCCTACGAGGAGAGGCTGAGGGAGCTGGGCTTGTTCAGCCTGAAGAAGAGAAGGCTGCGAGGGGACCTAATAAATGCTTATAAATATCTGAAGGGTGGGTGTCAGGAGGATGGGGCCAAGCTCTT
>Ga0065711_1036374_pt1 | contig 21062 bp, 9 predicted proteins | sample Hoacrofraction12_FD_59098 | JGI IMG/M metagenome (GOLD analysis project Ga0065711, IMG submission 59098) | Hoatzin crop microbial communities from Cojedes, Venezuela - Epithelial fraction 12 v2 (version 2) | ecosystem: Host-associated > Birds > Digestive system > Esophagus > Crop | place...
GGGGCCGAGCGCGGCAGCTGAGCGCAGCCGTGCGCTGGGGTGGAAGGGCCGCCGGGGGGGTGCTTCCCGCTAAAGCAAGCCCCGACCGCCGCCCCCGCGCGCAGGCCGCGCCGCTCGGCCCTGCTGCTCCCGCCGCTGCAAAGCGAGGCCCGGGGTTTCTGTGAAGGAGGGTTCCCGCGCGAGGCGCCAGCCGGTGCAGCTTTCCACAGTGCTGAAACGCGGTGCGGGGTAGCTTAGCAGCCTTAAAGTGGCGTTAATCACTCTTATGCAATTACATTTTTTATGATGCACATTACGTGTGGATTTCAAAGCATTTTCTGCGAGAAAATTCACACGATTAGCAAGACTGTACAGTCAGCCAAAAGGAGAAAGAAACCAGCTGACTTGCGCAAAGGCGCTCAAGGGGTTTCCGCTTGCGCCCAGCCCGCGACGTCTCCCTGCGGATCCCGCCAGAACACCTAACGGCTCGGTGTGAGAGCCGCTGCGGCGCTGGATGGGGCTGCCCAAAGATCTTCCACCCCAGAAGATCTCCAGACCTCGACTAACTTTGGCGCGAGCCCTACTCCGACCAGAAGCTGGGGTCAGGGACTCTGGCCGCCACCATACCTCGCACTAAGCAAACTGTCACTATGGTGACACTCTGACTTCGTGTCAAGGGAAGATCTACGCCTTACGTATTTTCTCCCCTTCAAACATCTCTAGGCCAGAATAATCCGGATTACTGACACACCCTCGGGCCACAGACGGAGCAGCAGCTTGCCGAGGCCAGCTTTGGAGTCCCTGGAAAACGCTCTGCGGTGCATGTGACAGACCAAAACCTCCCTGTCCCGCGTGCCGCTCCTCCTGCGTCTGGTGGGCTCATAGCCTGCACATCCATACGCCGGGATTTAGCTGCGCTGCTTGGAACAGCTCCACTCAAAGACTTCCTTTACAGATGCTTGACTATTTTAATAATAAAAAAAACAATTTGCAACATCTGAAAATATTAGAAGATGGCATCATCTTTACTGAAAGTCTTTCAGTCTGTGGCTGTCTTGCTTGTTTTTAAGCATTTAAGCTACATCGTAGTGAAAGCCTAGTGCTAATAAGAAAAAAAATTTTCCCATAATAAATCAACTATCAATTAATCATTCCTTCATCAGAACAGATAAAAAATACAAATTAAATACTAAGGCTATTACTGAAAAATCAAGTTGCTGAGGCTTTCTCTAAAGCTTTCTATAAAAACTGTGTAATTAGCAGAAGCAATGGCTCTGCTTGCTTACTCGAATAATGCAGCAAAAAAAATCCAGCTGCAAACAGAAGCCAAATTTTATCAGTACCTGCTTTCATCTTCACTCAACACTGAAGTGTTTTAGGTAGGTCCAGGAATGTTACCCCAGCCATTCACACCCGTCAAGAAGTGCTGCAGCTGAGCCACACACTGCATCCTCTACCCAGAAGTTACTAAGTTTGCACGTGCTTTCCGTTTCAGTTTACTTACTGTACCAATGTAGGACTTGCCTACTACCTACAGCAGTGTTTAACCATACATTTGGTGTCTTCTGTCATAGGCACATTTTTCTGCACGCACAGCACATCAAATGCATCACAAAATATGCCAAATGCTTTAAACATTTCACTGATTAAGAGGTAACAAATTCAGACACATTAACAATTATCAGCTTCTGACACAAAATATTCATTTTAGCAAAACAGCCTTTTCTTACAAACGCTGTAAAGCAAACTACAAAAAGATTCAAACAGAAAGCCAAATCAAACATTATGTAAATCAAATGTTCAAGGAGGTTAAATTAAGTTAAAAAACCATAAATTTTACTGATAAAGAGTTTGTTAGCTACCTTAGCATTATTAAAAAAAACCCCCAACTTATCAAATTACATGTAATTTAAATTTACAAAGCGTAACAACTCTGTCAGTGAATGTTATGACTGAAACACATGAGTCCGAGCCAATCTAAATTCTGTAAGGGCTTGTACTGTTGTGACAATACCTCACTGTTAACAATGTTGTTCTTCAACACTCGGCAACAAAATCCAAAATACTCTTGACAGATGTTACTGATGATCTTTGTTTTTTTCTTGCCTCTATAAAATGGAGATTAAAGGGAAAATATCAAGACAAACATTTACACAAAACACTGCCCAACTTTAGAAAACATTTCAGTAGAAAACCACTTGCCGCTAAGCGCTCCCACCCATGCCCGGCACACAGCAGAACTGCTCTCTGCTCCTCCCACAGACAGCCCCTCTGCGTAACAAGAGTACATATTAAACACCATGAAAACTGCCAGAGAGATTTTCACAAGCCATCATCAGCAAAGAGACTGAACAGAGAAAACATCAACTTCCTGACAAATGCAGCGATTAATTTAGAGTCCTTCACTGAAATTCTTTGTATCCTGTCAGGTGGCACTGGAAGGTTCAAAGGCTCTCTAACATTTACCCAGTTCAGCGCTCTCTCCAGGCACACGCCCTGACTGAGTTACACTGGAGGCCATTCTAATGCTTGGTGCGCACAGCAATGATCGGACACAAAGCACAGTCCCACGGGCTGCAAATTCTGACAGCCTGTCCTTTTTCTGCAAGCCAATTCAGGGCCAAAAGCTGAGAACTGAGCTGACAGCATACAGCATTAGTAGAAAATTAAATTGTGATTACTTGCAACTGTAACCTGTAGTATTTCTTGGAAAGATCAACACTTGTCCGTCCTTTCTGAAACGGGTAAGACCACAAAATTAAATTCCAGTGATGACCCATTTGTTTTACTCCATTCAAAAGACAGTTAATCTCTTCAGTTGTGAAATCTTTTCGGGTTCTTCTTCTCTTCTTTAAAGTTCTTGTGTTCATGTCCAGGGAACATATTTCATTGTTCTACAAATATTTAGTTTGGTGTAACTGAAAATTATGTTAATTTACATACTATTTCACATTTGGGAGTAAACCATTATTACTGACAACACAATCTTAAGTAGTTCTAAGGAAGTGATAACTTTTGTCAGGACAACAGTGGTTCTTAAAGATTTCCTCACTGTGACCCGCTTACTGAAATACAGTATTTTTCATGACCTTTACCTTCATTTCTGTCATGCCTATATAGTTTACACCTTTACTATGTTTATTCCTTTAGGTTTCTGTTATATCTATACTATGTAAACATTCATTAGTGCAGGAAAAAGCATACCTTCATACCCATTATTCAGAAAGGACTGTCAACTGAAAAATACTTATCTCAGGGATAAATCAGTATCACTGGAGTAGGATCCACAGAGAGGATTATCTTTTTCCTAAGGTTCAGTTTGCTACTGGGCCTCTGTTAAAGGTGACTTTAAAAGAAATTATGCAATTCCTAGTGATTTTATTTAGACATTTATAAATACATGAGCGTATAATTAGGCTTTGCATAACTAACCTCATCTTTGTCAAGTGAATATGTGCAATTTTCTTTTAAGCACTGACATTGCTGGTTGCACATTTCTTTGACTCTCTGCCTCTTCAAGTTAGCATCTTGGTTTTTTTGGAAAGCTATGAAATTGTGAACAAAGCCACCTCTTGGTTACTTTAAACTAACTGAAATTTACTGTAAAACTGAATACAGGGTTGTAAAGGAACATTTCTTCTAATGAACATGAATATGTAAATATTGCTTTATTAGTAATATCTTATTTTCATTAGGTCTTTTTCTCATCATTGATATTAACACATGAGGATTATTTATACATTGGAAGCAACTAGCAAATAATAAGAATTAACTCAAACATCAACAACGCTATGATTGAAGGTATAAGAACATATTTATTTCAGTTCTTAGCCATTTGTCTCCAATAGCAATCACAGGTGCTTTTCTCAATGCCCTGACCTAAATGCAAAACTTTATCTTCAAGTTATTCTTATTAAGGAATTAACTTTCCAGTAATACTCACACTTTTCATACATAGGTCTCAAGTTATAGTCATTGGTCAACCCAGTATTTTTAATATGTTCATCTCTATTTGCAGTATCAGGTTTGCTTTTTCTAATTGGAGTCAAAAGAATACCTTAAAAAAAAAAACCCCAAACAATAGAAAATTATGCATCTTTCTTAAAAAAGACACAAAACATAGGTAATGTTTTAGGCATTAAAATTTAAGAGAGAATTTGAGCCATACTACTGTCTAGTCTTGGAAGAAAGACTGGGAAATTCAGTTTATTTCATAAAATGTTTACTTTGTACCCAATAAACACCACATTCTGAAGAAAGTTCCTTGTGAATTATGTAAAAAATAGTATCTGCAGAGTAAGGAAAAAAAATTATAACCATTAACTTTTTTGCTACATTACAGAATAAAATACTGCGAAAGAGATGTGCTCTGCTATTTAGAAACAGACAGTTGTTGTGTATCATGAAGCATACCAGTTTTTATGGGTAGCTGATGGTTCTGTAAACATAGAGTTCCTAAACTGCACTGCAGAAATTGATGGAACTTATATTCACTTTTCCACTTCTGCCTTGTTAATAACATCCTATTCAACACCTCATAATACAGGACAGGTAAATAGATCTGCTGTACTTTTCTGACAGGTTGTTCCCAGTTACTTGCTCTACTGTTGTTGTATAGGTTAAGGTTTAGCCTTTTAGCTATTGAGCGCACAGAGAGCCAAGTCCTTAGCAGAGCTCCAAGCAGGAACAGAAACAGGGCTAACGGGATAACATGGCTACAACTTTAACAGAGTGATGCTGAATCCAGGAACACGCAACTGTACTGTGTTCTGAGCCCGACTATACTTCTCCATTTCAAAAAATAAGGCCATAAAACTAAGAAATAGCAGATGGCATGGAAGGAACCCTGACAGGATTCAAAGCAGCATCTACAAAGCAAGTGCCAGATAACTTTGTTGTGAACGAATGTGCATAACACAATTTCATTATTATAGAATATGCATTTTCTGGCCTATTAATATATAGATTTTTCACAGAATCCACAGAAAACCTCTGTAATCCCCTATCCACAGCCTCCCACAGTAAAGTCCTGCAAAAGATTTACTTGGACAGTAAAGACTTTTTGCATTAAATTCCCAACCGAGCTCTTACTTTGGAAACCATCCTTTTTGCTCCTGAAAGTTGATCTTTCTGTATGCAGCCTTTCTTTCTTCACTGGAGTCAGCAGTATTTCTGGAAAACACAAGACGGACACCAGTACAAATGCCAGTAAGTAATAATTGTTTAATTTTCAAAATGCCTCTTTTAAACTAGAAAAATACAGGATGCACTTTTATGTAAGAATTATAAGACTCTTATATCCATAAGTACGTAATATTAGAATGAAATTATCTTGTTATGATGTCAGACATCCATTCACACTTATTTCAACTTAATATATTCCCTTCTATTAGTACTTTACTAACTCTGGCAAACAGGACAGAGTCTCATCAAAGCCTATAATGAGGTTGTATCACTACTGCCAAGAAATACACAAGATCCTTAAAACAAAAGTGGCTAGTTCCAATCTCACTTACTACAAATCACTGGTAAATCAAATTAAATGAGTGACTTTACAAGAGCAGGACAATCAGAATCAGACCAAAAAAAGTTCAGAATTTTAAACAGTTAAAAACTACTACAAAAAAAAAAAAAAAAGAATTATTACTCTCATGAGTTGCATATCTACTGTTGTTACAAACAGCCAGTTTGCGAAGTTCTTTTTTGTATCTTTCTTCAGCTTCCAGAATGACTTTGTGACGGTCACACAGGCATGGACAACTTTGCAACATCTTGGTAAAGGTTTTACTATTGAAGGACAGTCCTCCTGCTGTACAACCTGGGAAAAAAAATAGGATATTGTACAAACAGTAAGCACAACTGCTATAGCATTTTATTTTGCTCACTAACTCATCTACAATTTGACCTCCCGTTTTCCATATACACATCTCAAAAGAGGTTACACTTTATGTATCTTCTTGAACATATTTAGTTATTGTTTTGTACTTGCTCTCAAAAAAAAAAGTGTTTTCAATATGAGACCAAGTTATATTGCACTTCAGCTCCAGAAGTACTAAATGAGGCACAGATCCTCTACAAAAGTAAAAATATTAGTGGGATGGGAAGAGAGGGGGCCTCAGTTCCCTTTACACATTTATCCAGGACACAAAACATGTCTTTGCTATACTTCGAAACTTTCTCTGTGTTGTAACAGTTATCTGTATTAACCTGAATAAATGGTAAGTCTAGCTTAGGTACGAATTTCCTCACAGGAAGCTTTCCTGTTCATTTTTGAGGACATTCCTAGGGTAATTTATGGTTTAGTTATTCTTGGATGTTCTCACAGTCATTTACGTCAGCTGAAGGAGAAGGAGAACTTCTGCACTGTGAGGAATTATAAGGGCACTGGTACATACCTGCAATATTCTAGTCTAAGATGAAGCGGTGCTAAAGCTCAGATTGAATTTAGTTTGACAATGTGAGTTCATATCATATGCCTAAATGATGTTCAGAGGGAGGGGGTTATGGGCTGCTGGGGGGGGGCCTTTTTTTTTAAATAAAGAGACAGAGGCTTGATTACAAAATCCACTTACAAATCCTGAGTACCAGCAGCATTCTTAAAACCTACTGATAGACCATGTTCAGGAAGTAGAAGATAGGGTAACTGGGGGCTGCAGTCATGGATTACTAAAAACTGAGTGCCTGTACTGCAGAGCAGCAAGGCAGAGAAAACAGACAGGCTGCAGAATAGTTATGAGGCTTAGCAGGGGAATACATGAGGGAACTGAGCCGGGCTACATGATTCCTCCCTCTTTCCAATCAGAGAACAGAGGAGAACACCCGCTCTTAACTATTCTTGTAAGTAGTGTGTCATCTTTTCATCTGTTGTAAATTCTGTTTGTCAATAAACCCACATTAAGGAAAGATACATAGACCAAAACTGGAATACATGAGCTTTATTTCAATATTTATGATTTATTTTAGGGGGAGAAAAAGGAAAAGAAGCAGTTAAGAATTACATAACAGGTAATCGAATAGATATGTTAAAATTACTGTAATGTCAGTTCACTTACTGGATTATTGACCCTTTCAGGCTTCTTTTCTGAAGAAAGAAAGACCTAAGGTAATATTTACCTAAACACCTTAAATCTGCCATTTTATGGGACGCAGATGGAGCTGAAGTGCTTTCTTCTTCCTTGGTTATCTCCGAGTAGAATGAATGCCAATCTAAATTAGGAAGGAAAAAAAGCCACCAAGAAAATGCAACTTATCCTTTGGCATGGTAATCATGCATCAGCATATCTATATTCAACTGTATTTTCTATCTGTAGATTATTAAAGTTTAATTTACATAACAGCAGAAGATCCAAATGAAATTCCTGAAGTTAAATGGATAGTATTTACATTTTTGTAAATCCAGAACAATTACATTTCATTCAGTGCTTTTTCATCATCCTCCCAAAGCACATTACTTCAACTTGAACACAGCAAAATAAAACTGTAAACTACACTGCTTAACTAAGCCCTATAAACTTTATTTCTATCTGGAATCACATGCTCAAAAATGTAATTACCGGAATAATGCTTATTCTCCATTTAAAAAGATACAACCTGGAGATCAGCTTGGACACCTGTAAAGCTACCACTCTGGCAAATATTAATCTAATGAATAATTATAGATTTTATAAGTTAACAGGAAACTAAATTATGAATAAATATTTGACTGAACAGATCCCAATTCTGAAATAAATATATCAGACTAAGAAGATCAATGCAAATCTGAAAAACATTTATCTTAAACACATGTTCAACACATCGGAATAGCTTCAGGCGAAAGTCACGCTCACAGGTAAGTTCTATCCCCAGTCTTCCAAGTACAGAAAAAAACCAGGATCCTCATGCATTTTCTATCAATGGCTTTCATTGTTCAGTATGGAATGCATTCAGACTGAACTTAGAATGTTTATCTGTGATACATTCATTTGAATAGTTTAAATCACTTAAAAAAAGAATGCCAAAATATGTATTAGAATAAAAACAGAATAAATATTCCTCTGTTAAAATGGTATACCATATAAAATTCCAAAACTATGCAAACAGTTGAAGGATATTATACATCGTGTACTCCGTCATCTAATGATACATAACACCTGACAAAAAGTAGTGATAAAAGTACACAAAACTAATTAAAATCTCATAAAGAACAAAATTATTTAAGAAAGGAATATGTTTAACTATTTGTACCTGATGTGCATGTCTGTTTCATATTTTTAACAGTCTCTGCTGGTTGTAAGTGTTCACTGGGAAGATCAAAACATGAACAAATTACAAAAAAAATAAAATCAAACTGCACAACATACATTTACCTGTAAATTTTCCTGTAGACACACTCCAAAAGCAAAACAAAAGGCACACTGAATATATAAAGTTACTGGTTTTGTAGCATTCAGCATATAATCCCTGTGCACTACAAATCTGTTTACCAGAGATCTGCAATTAGCATTCCCTGCAGTGCTGCTCAACCCCTCTGTTCCATCATTTGGAATGCGGTGCTTTCAAGGGATGCTGGTTTCCAGAGTCATTTGCAATTCTGGGTCACGTAAAGATTAGTGCACAGAGAACTTTCACAAAGTCTTCAAAATACTGTAGCCTTCACCAGATGTAGCAATTGCTCTAACAGGTAATTGATTTTCTTCTTTTCTTAACTTTTATGCAACCAACATGCTCCTATGATATGGTGATCATGCACTTTTCTACGTCACTGACTACATCCAAACACTGGAGGAGCAAGGAGCCTAATCCATGGTTATGCCTGGGTAACTCCTGTTTTCACATAAACACATATGCAAAGAGAAAGCTTTTTTTCCCCCAAAAAAAATTAAATTCCTTAATAGTTTTGTGCTTCAGAGGTCAGAACAACAAATAAAGAAGCTGTGTGAAAGTATACTAATCAGTGGCAAAGCAAAATTTACCTGAATGTACAATAGAAAATATCCTAGATTCTTGATTAATTTCTGTGGTAGCTGCAAAGTTACAATATAATGCATTCAAGGAACCTGCGTATGAGCAGGGTCCAGCTAGCCACATATAAAAAGAACAACAAAAATGTGGAACTCAAAAAAAGGAGAAATGTAGTTTTGTTCATACTCTCTCATGCCTGCCTAGAGGGATATAAATTCAAGATAATGGCACCTGTATTTACCCTTGCAAGTTGCCTGTAATTGTTATTTTGTTTATCAATAGGAAAGATAACCATAAGAGGCAAAAGAATAAGAGGAAAAAAAGCATTTGTGCGAGAACAACAAGCAGGAGAACAGTGAATGACTACACAAGGCTTCACCTTTCTCTTCCCATGCAGGGAAGCAACTGAATATGAGGGCAGAAATGCAAGGAGACAGGGGAGCTGTTTCCCCTAGTTTGTGGGCACTCCAATTTCATTTTTTTGCAGAGGAGTCTTTTAACTGCTATTTTCCTACTAAGTGCGTATTACAGAAGTCTTTGAGGTTTCATCCAAACCAATGGGTCAAATGTTGATCTACTGAGGCAAAAACTATGGACTCTTTTCCGTCACTGTGTTGAAGGCATTAGACCATGGCCTGGAACAGGCTCTCTGTACAATCTGTCAGAAGCCTACCATTCAGAGAAAAAGATGAGAAGGTTTTATTACTACGGTGTCTACAATTTTTGATCTGTGATGTCAAAAATACTTCCACAGAATATTCTCTAGTGAGCCACCAAAAGGCTATGTCTTTTCACTAGGAGAAAAAGACAGTAACGAATAATGTAAAAGTCTGACATTCAGTTTGGAAATTGCTAAAGTAAAACTGCTTAGTATTTCTGCTTAGGTGTAAGATACTTACCTTACTTGAACAGTAGACTGATTTTTTACACAAGCATTTTTTTCATTTATACTGTGACTTTGAAGTACACTGTATGTTTGCAGTTCATTAACTGCACATGGAATATTACTCTGTTCACTTTGTCTAGTAGCAGCATTTACTGGATCCATAGTGTTCATGATTTCATTTTTCAGAGGAGAAGAATTTACAGATGGAGCAAGAACGTGACCCTCTGACTTAAAGGTCAACTGTGGACAGAGTACTTCTTTATGTGTTCTTTCTATATAAGTTTTTGGATCAGCAGGATTCACTTCATGGTATTTTGATGCTTCAGTACTGGCTTCTGAAGATCTGCCTAAAAATACACTTTCTTGCACTCTTCCCTGTATTGAAAAATACTAGTTAGTGACTATAAAAGCTCTATAAAAATATTAACTAAATCTAGTTATAAGATTAACTAGGACAGACCAGTCTAACTTTGAAGGTAAAGCAAATTCCTGAGAAGCTTCAAAAATCCTTGGCTGAGTTGAGAACCAACAAGACAGCTGTGCTGCTGAAGGTGTTGAAGGGGAGCTATTAAGTGCTCATTCCAGGCTGAAGCAATGAATTTGCTACTAATAGAATTACAGCATCGTTTAGGTTGGAAAAGACCTTTCAGATCATTAAGTCCAACCATTAACCTAGCACTGCCAACTCCACCACTAAACCCTGTCCCTAAACACCACATCTACGCATCTTTTAAATACCTCCAGGGATGGTGACCCAACCACTTCCCTGGGCAGCCTGCTCCAACGCTTGACAACCCTTTGCAAGGCACTTCTAGAAATGAAAAGATTTAAGTAACTTAATCTAGCTAAATAGCTCAAAAACTTGCTGTTCCACACCCAGGGATACCAAGTAGTTATACGGCACAAGGAAAACATGAAACAATTTTATTTCAGCTTATATTCAAATTTTTTATTATCATCTATCTTGTCATAGCTGTAGAATCATGGGCATTTTCATGCATGCAGATATTAAAATTATAGGTTCAAATGCCTGGCAATTAAAAATAAATCCAACTCTTGTTTCTCCAACCTAATTTATCTCAATTTTGTAGAAAATCTGTTTTTATAATAAACTAAAAAGCTTCATAAAAATACAGATGGCCCACATTCTCCGATTGCCCTGAATACTTCTAACTCTGTACGATATACGGTAATGGTAAAAGTTGCAGGTTGTAGTTTCACACACATCCAATGTTTTTCCTACTTTTCCAGCTCACACTGAAATTATCTTAAGGGTTTACTTTCTATTTCTCCCTAAACTCTAGAAAAAATTTGCTTAGTTTTATGCTACTTTGGTAAATAGGCCAACCTCATCATGTTCTTTGTCAATCAAGTTTATTCTGTGTAAAATCTCTTTTGCTTTCTTCCAGTAGTCTTGTAGACTTCTTTTTCTGATTTGCATGTCCAGCTCTTCTGCATTGTTCATGTTTAATGAATTATCACTTATTTTCAGGGACAATTGTTCAGCTTTATAAAATATAAAACAATATTAATATTCCAAATTTTATCAATGAACACCTTAAAAAGTGTTTATTATATTTTAGTATGCTGAGGGACAGCACCAATAATTTAATGCAAAATATAATCTCTGAGTAGTGATTTCATATAACTTAAATTTACACATAAATGTTAGTACACTTCAAACTGCAGTTACAAGAGGTGAGCTTGCAATTACAGTTACTGTAAGCTGTTCACACAATGATGCTGTGATGTAAAAAATTACTTTATCACGGACTTAAGCCTAACTCTATAGGTCCTTTACCAGTATTGGTATCTTTTTAAAAACCGTCTCCATATTAATGGACACTGAAAATCACAACACACCCTGAATGTTTAAAAAAATTCTCAGTTCCATTTTCAGCACAAAAGTGTAGATACGTGTTTTTTTACTAATTACAAATTGCATAATACCTTCCATGCTTTAGAGATTCAAGGACAAGGTGTCTTTCTGTTTCATTGGTAGTACTATACAGTTAATTAAAAAAACTTAAACAAGATACTTCAAAATACACCCTACTTTAAAAATAAAGATCAAGATTTTTTAATATTGCAAAATAGTTGTAGTCATGGTGATTACGGGCTTGATAATCTACTAGTTTAGTCTCTATATACAATGGTACATACCCAGACATAGAGTACCAATTGCATGTTAAATGACAATGTTAATGTTTTACACATAATTTATAAATGGGAAAGCTTTTAAGAACTGGCCCTACGTATACAGGTTTCACAAATGCACTATTGCAACGGCACTGGAATTTCTACTTTTCTTTTTTCTGCCCAGCTGCCATAATCAGTTCCTGGTGGCAAATAAGCAACTTTTCTGAAGAAAACAAACATCTCTTGGAGTACATAGAATTAGAAGGCTGCTACAGATAAAATAATTTAGAAAGTCAATAGAACTTAAAAATAGAAATCATCTCTCTAATTTTTAAAGCAATAGCAGTAAACTTACTCATTCGTTTGCAATTTTGCAGCACAAAAGTAGCAGCTTTGTTTAGTTCCTCGTCATGAGACTCCGTTAATACCTGAATCATAAGTGGAAGACCATTGTTCTCGAGCAATTCACACTGGTTTTGTTCTAAAATAGGACATCATAAAGGAAAATACATTGGTTTCAGCCTCATACGCACTTAATTTTACAGTAATTTTAGAAACTAATGCTAATAACTTTCAAGGAAATTCTGAAAAAGAGATTTTCATTATGGATCCAAGCACGCTGTAAAGGCCCGCTACCCGGGTTGCAGCAGAAGCGCTCTAGACCACACAGAATGATTTGACCATGGCTCAAAGTTCCTGTAACAAAACTGAAGAAGGGCTAGGACAAATTATTTGATGGAGATCCAAGCTCATTTAATTGTGGCCTAAAACATTTGAATTATAGCTTCTGTATTTCTTTTCCTCTGGTATATACTCCTAAAGTATATACGTTGCATGAGCCTTAAGATGCAGAACTATCGAAACCTTAAAGTTTATAATTAGCAAAACTCTAATAAAATTAGTAGTTTCATCCTGGTCTAGCTAATCTGTCCCTCCTTGTTATCAATGTAATGAGCTAATTTTTTTTATTGTGATCTCATTTCCAGTATGTATTCATAAAACTGACAACTTTCTAAAAATAGTTGTTGTCTAAACTTGATAAAACAAAGGCATCAACAAAAGATGATTATTTTGTCAGTGTTTACATTTTTAAAGAAACTTTTATTCTGTTGGTCTAATCATACTTCTGTTTGAAAGAAATTTTCCACTAAGCTTTGTTTCAATTCTTCACAAAAAATTGTCTTTTAAAATACCAGATATATGACCTACTGAGCTAATTATTGAACTTGTTACTGACATTTAGAGGATGATAATCAACCAGGATTTTTGAACATAATCCCTTTTTCTTGTGCTTCTGAACATTCATGAGAAAAAACAGTAGTATAAATAAACAATGATCAGTATCTCACAACCTCCCATTCTGTTTGTTTGTACCACCACAAAATACCAACTTAAGCATTATATTTTTACCCGATATGCTTGGGAAAGCCCTGAGGAGTCTGGCAAAAACATCACAGGGTCACCTACTACCCACGTCACTCCAAAATCAACACTGTTACATAGTTTTTTAAAAAATCAGTAACTATGCAAACAGTAGACAGAAGCTATATCTATCAAGGGCCATTAAAACAGGTCTCAAAAACATTTATTTGCTATGTATGTATTGCAGTAGGTTTCAGATCTGGATGAATTTTACCCAGTGATACCTAAGCCCAGCTCTGCATTCTTGCATAACAGTCTACTTTTTCTAAGCTCTTAAAGGTACTATCTGCTAACCGGTTTTAAAATTTAAAGATGAAATATTACAGCAAACATTTTTTTCTGAGTATTAATATTACATTCTTTAATAGAACTTTCCCTCGTGTTCCAGTCTTGATGAAATGATGCCATTGAGGTAGTTAATGCATGAGAATTTAGTAGAAACTGACAGAAAGAAAAAAATCTTACCACAAACTTCAGTACAGTGTCCAAGTGTTAGAATAATACTAATTTTTTCTCCTGTATCCAGAGTGTCATTGGACAGCAGCTTCAGTAGCTCCGACACAGTGTGATACTTTGATAAGACAACACCCATGGCAGCTATTATGTTAAACATAATTTGAAGAAAAATAAACTAGATAGTAAGTATAGAGGCATCATCCAAGTATAAAATTCTGTTTTTCAAGGGAGCTCTACAGACCTCTAGAAGCCTTGGGCCTGCACAGTCCTTCTCTTCCTTCTCTTTCATTTTAACACTTCAAATTACCACAGCCCTCCTGGTGCAGTACTTCTGCCCGCACTACTCCCCATGACCAACACTGCCCTGTGTCCCAGACTGTGCTGTATAGAGACGTGGTAGAAGTTCTGATGAACAAGGGCTTTGCAATGTGCAAGGTTTGTAGACCTCTGCTGAGTCTCTCCACGTCCTTTATCAGCTCCAGAACAGAGGACGAAAGAGTATAACAACGACTGACACATAGACTGTCTGCCACAAAAGAGCTAGGAATGTTTCTGGTAGAAGGCAACCCCTTCCTGACATGGGGAGCACCACTGCTAGTACATATATGCTGAAACCTAACCCTGTTGCACACCAACTTCTCTGAAACTAGGCTCAAAACTACTGCAGGTATATACTTTTAAAATTTTTTGAACTTCCGTTAGCGAGCACTTATGGTGTCAAATATAACAACCACGGCCAACAGCACAGATTCATGAGGCTCACAGGTTTCTCAAAATCTCCTGATACAACACACAAATACCTCATTAGGGCAGCACTATCCAGGCAGTAAACGAGAGTAAAGATGTATTATGCAGACGTACCACATTTGTTCAGCTCCACGCCCGAGTTACTAAAGCCTCTTAAAGCTTACAAAGCTTATTAGCTTAGGCACAGGCCTGCAGAAACACAGCTCTAACTCCAGGGTCCAAGATGACTGTCACGCTCAGTTCTCAGCTTTACTTACACAAAACTAGGTCTAGTATCTTGTTTTTAATTTTCAGTACAGTTTAACTTTTACTATGTTTATTTGAGCAACAACGGGAAAGTAACCCACCTCAGATGAACTGCATCATTCCCCATATAAACATTTGAATTTTTAAAAAATCTGCAGTATCAACTACGAGATATATATAACTTAATTGCCTTTTAGCACCTATTCATGTCACTTTTCCACCAAAAGCAGACTTTGAAAATTGCATTTTTAAATTACCCGATATAAAAAATGGTAGTAGTCTCTTCACTCACAGTCATTAGCAATGCAGGCATCCAGAGTCTTTGTTACCACTGCTGCAAGTTTTGTGCTTGAGTGACTCATATAGGAATCATGCATAAGCTTGATGAGAACTTTAGCTAATGTATCCAATCCTCCAACAGAAACAAAATATTTCTGCACATATGCTTAGTGAAAAAAAGAAAAATTGTGTCTTAAATAATACAAGTCGCAAATTGTTTTAGCATTTTATCAATTAGGTTTATCACAATTTTTCTGTGCATGCATTAATCATTACATTTCTACCCATACAACAGAAGTCGGATATATATTAATCTCGAGAAACATAGTAAGTGATTATTTTATAAAATAGTTGCAGGAAACATATGGCCCTAATACATGCATACAGATGGCAAACATGCCTGCGTTCTACCTAAGTCACTGTTTTCAGAAATGTAATAATGACTTGTATTTGTAAAACACTTTTAATCAAAACAGCTTCCAATAGTTTTTACTGACCTTACTAAACATAGCCAGTTTGTAGCTATTTGTAGACTTAAGCACAATGCAGTGTAAACAAAGATGGTGGAATATAGTTTTCATAGTAAAAGTCGGAAAAACAGCAAATGAGTTTGTAGCGGTTGACAAAAAGAAATCAAACATTTCACTACTGAATTAAACTAGCTTTTACACAAGAAAAACTATTTAAAGATTGAGCTGCACTTACAGTTATTTGCAACTGTGAGACCAACAAATGAACAAATAGGACGAACTATCTCAGGCTCTGTGCAACTTTCGAGCCACTCTTTGGCATATGGAAGAACTGAACAGCAAATGTTTTGATTATCTTCTGGAAAAGCAAAAAAAAAATAACCCCAAATGAAAATGTAGTATGAAACTTAATTTGAACAGTAGAAATGAAAACAAGTTGTTGTCACTGTGAAGAAGTACTTTAAATTTTTTCACAATTTTAACAACACTACTTACCATTCTGAGGATTGTTGACACAGGCACAGAGAGTACTGCAGACTGAAGACCACAGCTGATAGCACTGATGAGTATTTTCATCTGACAGATTCATCTCACATGTGGAAAGAGTTGTTCTGTTGAGAACAATGCAAACAAGTCCCATATCATCAAGCAAACATAAGTCTTAAATAGTCTATCTCTGCTTGAATTGAAACTGTTTGTTTACCTAAATAACTGTAGCAGAAGACCAATGCAGCCTGTATCTCTGACATAAGTTTGCCCACTTTCTGAAAAAGAACACATACAAGACTCTAAAGACACATGCAACTTGAGACAAAATCTTAATGTCAAGTTTAATTTACACATTTACATTCTATTTCCATTTCCTAAGGTTGTATCCCCTAAAAAACAAATTACAAACACCAACACTTTGGCAAGAATGTTGTGTTTCTTTCCATGTCTATTTTTTTCTATGCATTGTTGGAAATTACTGGTTTGCATTATTTTTTTTTTTAAACTATAATTTCATTTTTAGAACTAAAACACTTCCTGCTACTTAAGGAAGTCCCAGTAAGTGGTGATCCACTTACACACGTCAGGTTCAGCTACATGCAACCATTCATCTTTATAAATTAACTTTACCAAAACACTACTTATTGATCGTTCCAAACTTCTGTACTGCAGACTGGCAAATAGAAAAAAATTGGTGTTATAACCCAGGAAAAAAACCACCACTTACTATTATTTGAAACCAGTACTAAGATGACATAAACAGACATTCTTTTCAAGTTCACACCAGAATCCTTATTAATTAAAAATAAAATGAGGTCTTCAAACAATGCAGAAGTACACAAACTTTGTTGACAATAAACTGAAACCAGAAAATAAAAATCATTAAGTCCTAAAGCAAGCCATTCATCATCCCAAACTATTTTTGTAATCTAGTAACTAGAGTCTCAGTTGCAACCAGTACATGTGGAGCAGAGACAAAACAGGACTATAAAGTGACTGAGGGCTTCCCCCTGTGGTCAGTTCTAAACCAGGCAGGACCCTGGCAAACTCTGGAACAACCTATGAGTCATTAACACTTGTTGCTGAGAAAGCGAAGTAGTACAGCTGTCTGGTATCATAAAGGCACGCTGTCTACACAAATCAGCAAGGCATTTCTCCAAATCTGGGGACAGACAGTGAAACAGCAGCACCTTTACTGCCCCTCACTCGAGCTGATAATCCCATAATATGATTCTTTGAGACAAAAAAATAATGGAGACAAAGCACAAGCAGAAGTAATAACATGGAATCATAACTCACTTAGAAATACAAATACTACTACTTATTATTACCATTACTCTCTATTATAATTCCTAAGGTAAATAAAGCTGCTTCCTTTACTATGCAATGAACACTTGACTTTGCAAGATCATTTATGAACATCAAACCACCAATTTCTCGAAAATATTCGCTTGCTTCACCTGTAACAGAAAAAAAGAACAAAAATTAAACTTACGCTTTTCTCTGTAAAATGAAAACTTTGTAAAAAAATATTTAGAGGATTTAAGGTCTGAGAAGTTATAAAATCTCGCAGTGACAACCAGCTTAATGTATATTGTGAACATAAAATTGCACTGTTTCTAGGGAAAAATGCTTCTTACTGTTTTGTTGACAAATTGAATAAATAGTGATCAAAGCCTCTTTCTGAGACACAGGGCAGTCCATCTGATATTTAAGGCATTCAAGCAGTAAGTTCAGATCTGTTTTCATATCTACGAGCAAACCCAAAAAACTTCATGTAAATTGTTGTCTTTTCTTTATATTAAGCTAGTTAGTATTACAATAAACCTGCCCAAAAATGTAGTATGAGTATTTCAAAGGAAAAAACCAAACAGTGAGCAAAAATGGAGCTACGCCACTTCTATCCATCTATAAATAACAAACATACTTAACCTAAAAATATTCCTCTCCATAGTTCATTATTTGAGCATGATTTCCTTTGCTAAACTAAAAGACCCCTTTTAATATTTCTGGCCTTTAATTACTAGAAACTGTTAATAAATGTGATGTCAATTACTAAGTATTAAATTTGCAATTGCAAGGTGCAGTAAGAGTATTTAAGTGAATAATACAGAATAATGAAAATATTCAGAGTGAAAATACAGTTGAAAATCTACAGAGAGAATAGGCAAAGAATCCAACAAACCAAGGCTTTCTATATGGTATTTAGTTACTGAAAACTTAATCACTTACCACAACAGCTAGAATCTTGAATCAGGTTGTTAGGTTAGTAAGTTAACACAAAAGCATTTTCTGGCACCTACATACAACCCTAGGTAGGTAAATCACCTTGAAAATCTGTTTCTTTGTCTCTGGGATATAGCAAAAAGACTTATTTGATAATTATTTGCAACACTAACAGCAGACATTGTATATTTAAAGGTTTGGGGCTTCATAAAGAAGTTAAAATACAGTAAGAATGTGGGTAAATATTCACCAAAAAAGGTGACTTTGTGGTGATGCTATTTACTGTTTGAAAGTTTGTCATTAATTTGTGCTTTAGCTATCCAATACAGAACCCAAAAACTTGGCAACAAGGAAAAAGAACATTTTCCAACAGCTCACCATCCCATGACAGACCTATCACAGTCTACTAAAACCTGATAAAATTGATGCAGACAATAAATGACAAACTATATTAGGTATCTTACCACACTGTTTTTTCTGCACCTTTTCATTTTCCATTTTTGGTTGTATACCTGTTCTTATTCTACAATGGCAAGGAAAAAGTGTTTCGGTTTAGATTAGCAGTGTTCATAATATCCTAGGCAGTATAAATTAATTTTTTTTTTAAATACACTCTTTCAGATTTTCTGGTCTTACACGATGATCTGACACACATGGTTTAATACGCTCTTGTACGGCAAAGATTTTCTTTGGAAATACAGTATTTTATAGCAACACTGCATTTGTAACTACTGTGTCACTATGTTTTGAAAGTTACCATTTTGCAAAAATCAGGTGACTATGTTACCATTGTGGGGCACCAAAAACGGCCCTGTCATTAAAACAATACTTAGCTCCATGTCATTTATCACAATAGATCTGATCCAATTTTCCTCACAATAGGTTGCCAACTTTGTCATCAGAGAACAACTGGCAGGAAGACCACCAAGTAATGTTATGTAGAGGATCAAGTGTGTCTGACATCCACTACAAAACATTCAACCTCCTACTGCTACTCAGTGAGCCACTAAATCATAACTGGTATTGATCAAAATCAAAGACAATGAGCATGAACTGAGACATTATTTCTTAAACTAATAATTTATTTCAGTTCACCAAAGAAATTACCATACTACGCGAACCGTGTAAACCAGAAAAGCCCACAGCATTGCTTCTACGTAAACCTAATGTGCCAGCATCCGAGAGTTAGTCGAGCAGCAGCCAGAATGAAATTCAGGTTTGGAAGCAGGATGATGGCCCCGTAACCATCCCCCAAGCCCCAACCGCAAAGGATGGTTGATGCAAGTGTCACCGTTAACTTCTTTCAATCTCTCAGAAATTATTTAGCTCCAGGTAAAAACTTTAAATCAGTGATAAATCTACTATAACAGATTAGTTACCCTTCTTAAAGTAGAGCAAAGGCTCTAAGATATATCATTGTCATCTTAATGAAGACAGCTGCCAGCCCTGCTTTCCATTTAGAGTTACTGATTGTTCCCATTCCTTTGCTCTTTCCCTTAGTTGAAATGCTCCATACACGTCCTTACAGTAGCACTGGTGAAGGGCCTGTTTTCAGGGGGGAAGTTTAAAAAGAGCTCATCTTCCTTTACCCTTTCAGAAGTGATAATATATATGTATTTCATTCGCGCGCAGATTTAACCCTGCCACCACAGCAGAAAGCTTGCAAGTCTTCCTCACCTCTCTTTGCCCCTACCCATACCACCCTGCTAGCCTACGAGAAACCAAAACCTACCTGCATGTTCCTTAACAAAAGAAAGGCTATAGAACAGAGCTCACTTTGGAGCCAATTTCATTTCAATAAAGTTTAATTAACTACACGTTTATACAATTAAAGAACCTTTAATATAAGAAGCACAAATGTTTTAAACACTATAGAAAGGTGTGTCTTGAACTTAACTGGATCTTTTTCTTTTACAACACACAAAATACACAAAATAACATTTATAAGTCAGCCTACATTAAAATGTAAATAGCTCAACTCTGTGCTGCATCACAGGGCAAAGACGAAAAATAACAGGATTGGCTGCAACAGACTTCTGGCAAGTGTTGCATGTAAAACAGATTACCTCTTCCGCATCAGGTATGGAACATAACCCAATATCATCCCTTCAAACCTCAAAAAAACACTCTTGGAGAAAGCGGACATCTATTCATTTGTTCGTTGAGCGGCATTAGAGGACGCGGCTTGGGTGTTCGGCAGGATGGATGGGGCCTGGCGGGGCAGCCGACAGGCACGTCCCAGTTCGTCAGGGCCCGGGCGGCCGGACTCGCCCGCGCAGGCACAGCGGGACAGCCGGCCGGCCGCGGGGCATGCCTCCCTTCCCACACCCAGCCGCCAAGTCCCGCGCGGCGGCAGAAGTCTGGACTGTTCGTGTCCTACAGAAACAGAAATTCGCCCCAGCCGCGCCCGCTACCTTGAGCAGCACTGGTCAGCGCAGCGCTGGAAGGCCTCCACGGTCTGCTGCTCCAGCATTCACCCACCCCTCCTCCCCTCGCAAACGTGAGCCAGGGATGATCTGTAGCTCCGTATCATGGCTCGGCTTTGAAGTCGTAACAAGGACTCCAGATCATCCCCAGTATAAACAGAAAATAAAACATAAAAGATTTCAAAAAGAAGGGGGGCACACAACAACCTAGAGGTGAAACACAACAGCCACCTTCAGCCAGCTGCCGGCGGGGAACACCAGGAGGAGGGGGAATCGGGCCCGGAGCGGGTACCTGTTCCTCGGGCACCGGAGGCCGTTCCGCTCAGGCCCGGCGGCCCCCCGGGGCCCTCCCGCCGC
>Ga0065711_1036375_pt1 | contig 21062 bp, 11 predicted proteins | sample Hoacrofraction12_FD_59098 | JGI IMG/M metagenome (GOLD analysis project Ga0065711, IMG submission 59098) | Hoatzin crop microbial communities from Cojedes, Venezuela - Epithelial fraction 12 v2 (version 2) | ecosystem: Host-associated > Birds > Digestive system > Esophagus > Crop | place...
CAGCCGGGGTGTCCGTACCTCCGTTGGCTGCGCCCACCCCTCCGTGGGTCGTGCGAGGCCCGGTGGTGGGTGTCGGAGCTCTGCGGCCGCGCCGAACTGAGCCCGGGTGTCGCTGGAGAGCTGCTCGGTTTTCCTGCTCTCGAGCAAAACAGTGCGCGCGTGGGGTGTCACTGAATGCCATTTGCACCTGGCGATGCTGGCAGCGTCCAGAACCTCCGCCGGGCGGGTCTGAGCTGCTGTGGGGTGCGGCGTTCTGTGTGCTTTCATTGAAAACTCTGCGGTTCTGAAGCTTTCCTTTTCCTACCGCACTGCACTCAGCGTTTTTGTATTTTTGTTGTCTGACAGATGATGGTGAGGATGATGACTCAGACTCTCACGCTGAAATGGTAACCGTTTTCTCCTTAAGCATGTCTTTCCATCGCTCTGTTGAAGGGAGCAGGAGGAAGGGGAATTTCACTCTGTTCTGGGGAAATCTAGGCAGCTGGCTCGACTCCTTAGCTTGGGAAGGACTAATAATAGACCTGGAGGTTTAGTTATTCCTGCCCGGGACTTTGTTATTCGCGTGTAATAGAGAGACTTCTTCATGTGACAACAAATGAGGGAGATCGGAGGCCTCACTGCCGTAGTGCGTGCTGATCTCTGTCACTGGAAACACAGCACCTTCTGGGGAGGTCGCAGAGCAGTGGTATGTCAGAAAGAAATCATCAGCTTGTGGTCGAGAAATCTTTTACTCCTTTGTACCTGAAGAATACTGGATTTGTACGTGAGGGGAAAATAACTTCTAAGACATTTTACAGATCTGTTTACCTTTGGTGGTGTTTTAAACATCATATTTTCTCAGACTTTTGATAAAAACACTTAGTAGAGAAATATTGTAACACCTGCGCAGCACAGGGGAGGAGAAGCTAGCTTGTGGAGACCCAGCTGCAGAGCACTCTCATGGAACAGTCAGCTCCACTTTGTGTCCGAAGCGTGTGGGGATAAATCATGTGGGGGAAGAATTGCTTCAGCAGAAGCACAAATGAGGTGGAAATTTGAAGGGGTGGTTCTGAGGTACAGATGTAGCAGGTAAGAGAGCTCCAGTGTAGAGTACTGTTTTGTAGTTTACTTCAGTTTTGCAGCTGATGGCACCAGACCAGGTGTTGGCAGGGTTCGGGGTCAGGCTTTGGTTCCAATGGCAGCAGGCTGAGCTGACGAAGAGGGCGAAGGGGAGCCAGGTGAGACCGCTAACTCTGCCTCTGGGAGCGTTCAGAACAACTGCCAGGGACAGACAAACAGCTAGGTGCCTCCGATTCTTTTGAAAACCAGTTTTGTAACATAATAGAATCACTTAGTTGCAAAAATAATTATGATACGTACCTGCTTTTAAAGCATGCATTTTTCTCTGCCTTCCCTCCCCTTAAATGCCTTATTTGCTTCAAGGAAACGGAAAGAGAAGACGACAGTAGCGATGACGATATTGAAAGTAGTCTGCCACAGGATCCAGAAACATGTCTGCAGATGAACCATGTGTACCAGGAAGTTATCCAGGAAAAGATTGAGGAAGTAGAGCTTCTCATTGCACAAAACAGAGAACAGCAGGTGAGCGAAACTGGAGTAAAATGTGCTTTTCTGGGTTGCCATTTGCCATCTTCCCCCACCCATCAAGCCCAGTAAAACTTACCTGGACATTCCTAATCCAGGCCAGGAACCAGGTTAATTTTCTTCATGGCAGTTCAACCCAACGTCACTTGACTGGCCTTTCGAATGGCTTGTTTACTGATGTTCCCATGCTTTCTGATCACCAAAAATGCTACGGCGAGGGTATTTTATATCTTGCATTTTAGCTTGTGGCAAGTTAGGTGGTTTTTTTAATCATCTGGAGGTTACTATACAAAGTTAGAAAGTTCCAAATTCTGTCGTACACCGATTTACTGTCTGGTGCTGCAAATTTGAACCCTGCCTGGGATGTTTGTGATGGGTTAGCCACTGCTCTCTGAAAGTAGGATTTTGAAGGAGACACTAATACTATTTGATTAATGCTTGTATTGCAGAAAGAAATCACATGCGAGCTTGGTGGTGCAAAAATAGCAAAGGCAGGAGATGGTAGAAATCTACCAGCAAATATATTTTTGGGTCATTTTATGAAGCCATACTTTAAGGATAAAACAACAGGAATTGTAAGTAAACATAACTAGGTTACCTATTGATATGTGTTTCAGTGATAGATTTAAATTGTAACTGTGTTACGTTTCAGCTGTGTGACTGTGAATGTCACTCCTCTGAAAGCTTTATTTCCTCACTTGTTGCTTGCTTACCCTTTTTTGGAAATGTTTATTCAACCCATGTCTGGCTGTGACGTCTGAAAGTGGGTTCTGAGGAGCGGCATTCCAGCCATGGAGCACTTGAACATTTTTGTTTTGAACTTAACTTTGATTGTTTGTCTTCGTCTCCACGATCCAATTCCATGCTGTTGTTTGAAGCATGTGGTGAAATCTGATTGCCTGTGAAACTGAGTTTTCTGTGGCAAACGTCACTACTTTTTTTCATGTGTTTTTAAAGGGTTGCTAGCAAAAGGAGATCTTGACTTTTTGTTGTAGCTAAGATGCTAGCTGTCACCATGCATATATTAATATAATATTCAAGCAGTGTCTGGTAATTTTTCTGTTAAATCCTACCCAAGTTGGTAGCGCATCTTAAGTAATACTTGTCCCCATGTCAAAAATGGTTCTTCAGCCAACTGTCAGCTGCGATGAACCGGCCTGGCTCTCAGCTGAGAACGTGCTGTGTAACCATGGACAAATTATTTGCTTGAAGTATCTGTTTGTATTTGTTTTCTTACGTCTTCTGGGGTATCTGTGAGCTAGTGCTAATAAAGGTAACTTAGCAGTTTGAATGTGACAGTCTGCACAAGTTTGAAATACCAGTCTTTTTTGTAGCCGTTCATGCTAGAGTTCTAAGAAGAAAAGGCGTTTTTAATGTGTATCTGACTCTGCTAATCTTCATCAGGGCCCTCCTGCCAATGAAGATGCCAAGGAAAAGGCAGCTCAGGGCATAAAATCCTTTGAACAACTGCTTTCAACAAAATGTAAGTCTATGTGCTGTTCAGTGTTCCATAAGAGCTATAACAAATGTATATTTTCGTATTGTTAGTCCCCCCCCATTTGCAGTTAAATGTCAACACTTCTGGTATTTTATACTTGACTCAACAAAAAAAGTAGTGAAAAGTAAATGGGATGCTCTATAAATTGTTTCAGTGGTGATTAATGACTCCCTCCTGTCGTTTGCATTTGTTCTGATGCATCAACTCATGTGAGCACTCCAAAACCAAATGAGATCGTGCAAGGGTAGTGCTCGGATGAGAGGAATTCAAGGGACACTTACAGCTCTAGACGGTTACAAACACCGCGGTGATGATCTTTATTGAGGCCTCTTTGGAACTAAAGCTGAGCAAGAGGCTGTGACTTGCCCGAGTCAGACATGACACAGGTGATTTAGGTGGGGAACTCTTACTGAAGTCCTGGGGGATACTTTAGCAGGGATATTGAAAGCAGTGGGTTTCTGTTTTTTCTCGGCAGTAGTTTTGCACTGGTGTCTGAACGCCCCATTGCCTTGTTTGGTTTAGGGAAAAGCAGAGAGAAGACGTTATTGCAGGAATCAGTAGTGAGTGACCGCTTGCAGCGCCTGCTTCAGCCAAAGTTACTGAAGTAAGTACTGTGCAAAAATCTTCTTTCTCCTGATGAGAACGTTATGTGCAAAGGAAGGAGAGGATACATGTGGAGGTTCTGCCTTGCTTCAGCATGCTCTCACGTTAACTGTTTGCAATTTGGTAAGGTTACAAAACACAGTAGAGAGACTTTGAATGTCACCGCTGGGCCTGGGAGAGCTGCTCTGTGGATTACAGCAGTGGTCCTCAAACTGCCCTGTCCTGTGGGCACCCGTGCAGAGGGTGACACTGTTGTAGGTAGCAGCATCTTGCGTTGTTGACATCTGTGTGATTTGTGCATGCACGTGGTACCCAGGGGTCTTGGACTGCAGTGTTGTGACCGTAAGGAAGAGGTTACAGCATTTGAGTTGGGTTGTAAACGCTTGACAATTGTTTTGTGGCTGTCTGGCAGGTGGAAAGCATCTTGCATTGTCTTGTATTACGGCATTCTGTAGCCATCCATTTCTTCCATTGACACAGTGGTGTAACTTAAAATAGTCTACAGGGCTTGAAGCTGAAATTGTGGTATGTAGCGAGTCATAATGGTGTGTCCAGGAGAGATTTCTGTGCCTGGAGCTGGTACAGTCTGTCTTTGTTGCTGTTGCAGCAACCATTGGTTCTCTCTGTACATGCCAGGATGGTTAATCTGAGACCTGTTTTAGGTCAATGATTTGCACTCGAGGGGCAAAAATAGGACGACGAGTGTGCCGTGTGGGGAAAACCTAGAAGAACAACGGTTTTGTGTAGTGTAGAAATGAAGAAAAGAATGATGCTGATGGGGAAACCACCTTTGCCATACGTCTTCTGATGCCATTGGCCTCGCCCCATCTGGTCATATTAAGTAATGATAAAAATGTCTTTGAACAGGATGAGTTACTGGAATCAGAAACTGGAAAAAGTCAAGACTGAAATGGAGAAACAGATCTTGGAAAAGCAAATCAAAGAAGTGGAGCAAGAAATAGAGGCAATTAAGTGAGAAGTTGTCTTTTTATGTTCTTATTGAAAATGCAAGTCTGTTCTTGGAGTTTACCTCTTAAAGTTCCCTCCTTCCTGGAGTACTTCTAGATATGACATGTGGAAAAAACTTTATTTGTGTTGGTTTGCAAAAAATTAAGGGCTATTCAAACTCTGTAGAGCTCTTGTTGCCACAGTTCTTCACTAAGAATTGTGTTTTGGGTCTTGATATACAAATGTAGTATCTATAGCCAGTGCAGAGGTGCTATTTCAAATAGTTCTTGATTTAGCAACAAGGAAGCAGAGAGCTCAGTACAGCTGAGCTTTTGCTCATTAACATGTCTGGAGCAATTTATTTTGATACTGCATTAATGGTTTCTCCTGCTAAACCAACATCGCCTTGCAGGGGACTGTTTATCAAGAAGAAACATTGTTTTGGCAAAGTTACTGTGCTGAAGAGCCCAGTGCTTTGAGATAGTAGGTGTTCAGGTCTTGTGGAAGTCAGTAACGGGTGGGAGGAGTAAGAGGAAGCAAGATCAGGAAGACAAAGTGACTGTTTAATTAGCAATTCAATGCGGTTCTTTCTTTTCACCTTCTGCTTTAGCCAACTCCCAGAAAGTGACTTGTTAGGCACCAGATTCGATGAGCATGACTGGGAGAAAATTTCAAACATCCACGTAAGTTGGGAGATAAGTGGTTTTATTTCTTCTGATATCTGTGTCCCTTCTCTTGAGAATTACCTGACCTGGTCTAGTTTGCATCCTCTGTTCCCATCATGCATTTCTTGAAGTTGACTGTTAGGTGATCTCAACTTGTTAAATTTTATTATTTAGTTCTGGAAAACTTAGCAATGAGACGTGTCTGGAATGCAAAATATAGTCCTTGTATCGGTGTTCCTGTCAGTCCCAGCTACAAGACAAAACAGATTTTTGCTGTTTCTTTTAGTTTGATGGACAACGTAGTTCAGAAGAACTGAGGAAGTTTTGGCAAAATTGGGAGCATCCAAGCATCAACAAAAAGGAGTGGACTGAGGAGGAAATAGAGAGGCTCAAGAAGATAGCTGCTGAACATGGTTATCTGGACTGGCAGAGTATAGCCCAGGAGCTGGGGGTAAGTTCTGCTGAGCTCAGAAGCGAGAGGTGACAAGTCAGTTAATTCTGGCTTAACTGTGCCTCATGTCAATTTTCAGAAAACGATGTTAATGTTAATTCATTGTTCATTAATGCTCTTCTGAGACGCGTTCAAGAACAGTACCGAAATGTTTGGTACTTTAGTCTTCCCCTCTTGCCTTTTGTCTTCACAAATAACCAGTTACATGCGTATCTCTTTTTCCTTGTATTAAGACAAACAGGACACCTTTCCAGTGCTTGCAGAAATATCAAATCTATAACAAAGATTTGAAAAGGAAAGAATGGACCAAAGATGAAGATCAGATGCTTTTAGAGCTTGTTCAAGAGATGAGAGTAGGAAGTCATATCCCGTACAAGAAAAGTAAGTGACCTGCAAGTGAAAATGCCTTCCATTCACCTGTGGTTTTTTTTGTTCGTTCTCCCAGGCTTGTGTCTGTTAGTGTTTCTGCGTACTAGAGCACGCAGCCTGCTCAGGTTCAAGGAATTAATGAAGTTTTATTTCCTATGAATGTTTCTATTTCCAGGATAGTCACAGTTCTGTGTGTTCACATCACATTTCTAGTCTGTGATTGAGGCAAGGCACTGTTGTGCTGTGGCTCATCTGAAACTACGGATGTACTGATTTCTAAAAATGCCCCATTGGTGAGAGGAATGGAAGAGGATGGCTGAGTTTTCCCTCTCTTTTTCTGTGGTGGGAGCAGTGATATATGCCCTTCCTGTACCTGCCTGGAAGTTTCATTATATCAGCAAGAACTTAGTTTCTCTTGGAACCTCTGTCCATCTTTGAAATCTGGTTGAAACTGGCTGAGAGTTATTAATGAGTGCTGATGGTTGTGTGAGCTTTGTTTTTTGTAGAAAAACCATCAGAGTTCTTCCCTAGAAAGGCAATATTCGTATGTGGCCAGCTGTTTTGGCAGTTTTCAGTGCTGTGCCCAGAAGCCTTTTCGAGGGGGTTGGCACTGCTGCTTCTGTTCCTCAGCAGTGCAGGACGCAGTACGGCTCGGGAGGGCTAGAGCTGAGAATAGCAACTGAGTACCTGGGGTCCTAAATCCAAGCTTGCGAGTGTAGCACCTGGTGTCTTGAACCTGTCGGATATGTGCTGGAGTGGGAACCTTGCCTAGTTCTCTGCTGGAGCAAGGTGGATTGTTGGGTCATCATGTGTCGGGTATGGATAGTGCCGTTAGAAATAGTAACGTGCTGGGTAGGCCGTACTCCTTCAGTTCTTGTGGCGTACCATTGTTTCAGTGTTTAAGCTGAGATTAAAATGGTGCTTATGGCAATCCACTGCTTGAAAATATCTGAGTTACGGTGTAAGTAAAGGAAGAAACATTATTTACAACAGACTTTAAAATACACCTTTGTGTTTTTAGTTGCTTATTACATGGAAGGAAGAGATTCTGCTCAGCTGATCTACCGATGGACCAAGAGCGTGGACCCCAGTTTGAAGAAAGGACCCTGGACACCAGAGGAAGATGCTGTAAGCTCCCTTCTCTGATGTCTAGAATTGTAGGGTGCCAAAGTGGGAAGGTTAGGCTCTTGAGATGTTGCATGGCTGCATACCCATGAGATATAACCGCGGCCCAAAGGAATGTAAAACAGACCAAGGTGGGCAGTTCACAAGTCATGAGGGCTTAGAAGCTCCCAAGCACTTCTGCTCAGAGATGTACAACACAGTGGAAACAAATACAACTGCTTCTGTCTCGGGCCTTTTAGGATTGTTACCGGTGGGAATTTCAGCTCTTGCTTTGTCTGATTAACATAGATGTTATTGGCTGCAGTTAAGAAGTATGGAGAGCGTGACTGGTATAAAATTCGGACAGAAGTGCCAGGGAGGAGTGATGCTCAGTGCAGAGATCGGTAGGTACGCTAAATGTAGCAACTGTGCTTTCAGGTTTATTACACAGAGCCAAGGTGCAACTTATTTTACAAATATGTTTGATTTGCTTAAACCAGTGTCACCTTAAGGGCTGTTTTGGGGAAGTGGTTATGGTCTAAATACAGTCTCTAACATTGTCTCCAAGTAACCCGGCATTTGTAGTTACACAAGTCAACAAGTTGGCATTGAGTTTAACGGAGAGGGCAGTGCATTGTTGCCCGTGGCGTGCTACTACCTCAGTACAGTTGCCTGTAGGTTAGCAGAAGTTGTGAAGGATGCAGTTCAAAATAAAGCAAAGGGGTCATTAAAGGTGAATGAGAGCGTGTAGGGGGGGAGGTTGTCATCCGTGTTTTAGCTGTGTATCTGTGAAGGTGATCTGGTCAGTGACCTCCTCCTCAGACCCAGCTTCAGGAGACTCAGAGTACAGCAAGTCCTAATTTCAGTGACCCGTTCTACAACTGCTTGTTGTAATTCTTAATCACATGGCCTGGTATTTTTGAGAACAAAGAGGTAGTAGGTGTGCTGCATTAAGGGAGTAGGGATGGGACCCCTTAGAAAAAGGGAAGATCTGATAAGGAATGCTGGCTTTGTTCCATCTTAGAGTATGCAGTGATGATCCAAACTGTACAAGCAGGATTGAATGTTCCTTACTTAATGTTTTCATTTTGAAGGTACTTGAAAGCATTGCACTGTGATGTAAAGAAAGGCAAGTGGAGTTTAGAGGAAGAGGAGCAGCTGATTGAACTGGTTCAAAAGCATGGCCTGGGTAAGTGTTCCTGTGGCTGAATCGTTGGAAGCTTAAAGAAGTGTGTATTATTAAGGAGTTTATCATTTCCGTTTTCTTCTCTCTTATTTTAAGCCCTGCAGCTGATAGTAGCAGGCTCTGCTCTGTACTGATGATTGCAGCCTTCCTTATATTGTGCAGCCTGTTCCCTGGAAATTCAGTTACTGAGGGATTGAGTAGTAAGGCGTTTGATAGCTGTGTCAGCAAGGTATCCGAGCTCTGACAGTGTAGAGGGGTGAGTTCCCCTCTGAACAGCCTGTGAAAGTCTGTTATTTCCTCTAAGACAACTTTTCCTTAACAAGTAGAATCTTTTCAGCACTCAGCTTAAGCTTTCTTCTAAGCAATCCCTTGCTGGTGCAAGGGAGTGTGTAGTTCTGCTAGGGTTTTCGTTCTTGGTTCATTTTCTGGTAGTTTCTAACTTTAGCTGCGTGTATAGCAGTGCAGAGTCTGATCAAAGAACACAAATGGGTGTTAAGGTTTTGAGATCCATTCATATAGTAACTCTGTCTCTTATACAAGGAAAGGTACAATATGTGTATAATGTTCTGCACTGAAAAGGCCTGTTGCTGGGTGCGTTGCATTCATAGGTACACTCTACTCTGCATCCTTTTTAGGTCGCTGGAGTAAAGTAGCTTCCGAGTTGCCTCATCGGACTGGCTCCCAGTGTCTGAGCAAGTGGAAACTCATGATTGGGTCTAAGGTATTGTAGAAAATGCTGCTGTGTTGCAGCCCCATCTCTTTAATTAAGATTCTCTAAATCAAAAGCAAAATCCTGTGAAATCAATACAAAAATTGCCATTGATATCACACAATCAAGATTATCATGGGTGTTCATGGCCTCATTTTTTTGATGTGTTAAAACAACCTTTGCTCTGAAGGTCTGAAGGTAATTTGCTCTGTATTTGTGTATTGTCCAGAATTTCTTTATTGCCTTCAAGTGTCTGTAAGGATAGGATGTACCTAGGTGTTCGTGTATGTAACTCATGAGTTGCCAGCTTTGGTGCCAGGCACTCCAGACATTCTGGCTACTTAAGACCATGTTAAAGACAGTCTTGTTTCCATCAGCAAAGCACCTGCCCTAGGAGGGGGTTCATGGAAACCCAAATGTGTTGAGATGGGGCAGCTGTGCTTAGTTTGTACTGCCCCGTGCACCAGTTTGTAACACAAACTTTTCTCTTTCTGTAGCTTTTTCTTTGCATACAGGAATCTAAACCAATACAAATCTGTATCCAAAGGCAATTGTCAATTATACTGGATTTAGTTAATCTTGGCAGAATTAAAGCAAAACTATCCATATGGAAGCCACGCCTTACTGATAGGATACTGCCCCATGAAACCTTTTAACTTGCTGATTTGAGAGATTTGCAAGTCAAGGGTGAATACTGGCTAAAACTTGTCTGTGCTTTTTTTGACTGAGAAGAAAAGATCTAGGCCAACAAAACGCCGACACGTGGAAGAGAGTTCCACCTCTTCAGAGAGCAGCAGTGAGGACATAGAACTGGACTTACCAGACAGTTCAGAGGAGGAGGCGACAAGCAAGGAGGAGGCGACAAGCAAGGAGGAGTGTGCATTTCCCAGCATTGATTTGTGGATACCGACACGCACAACTACGCCGGAGTCAAGCAAAGGAAGATACCAAACTCCATCCCTTTTCTCTCCTGAGAGTGCTGATGCAAGGACTGGTAGCAGTGAAGATCCAAGCACAACGTGTGATGGAGAGAAGGACAGAGTTGCCGATAAATCGTCAGAGTTGAACACCCTCCTGAGGGGTATTGCACGTCCACATTCAACGGACATCATTGTGAAGAATCCACAAGAAGTAATGAACAAGGTGAATCCTGGGATTCTCAGTCTGTTCTTGGTGGGTTTGGAGCTTGGATCAGAGGCAAATGGATCAGATAGCAAAATGTTTTTCGCGCCTCCCTTGGCTGCCTTCTCACTGTGCCGCTGGGGGGTGCTGTTGGAGACCGAGCTGCGGGATTAAACAGAAATTTCTAGCGCTGCTTCCCCATGCATTGCCTAGAAAATAACTGTGTTCTTTCCTATCCGTAGTGTCACAGAAACAAAACTTCTTTTATATCTTCATAAAGCAGAATTGTCCGGTGAATCGTGGTGTCTTTCTACACCTGGCCAGGACGTATAGACTTAAAGTTTTGGAGAGTTCAGTTACACATCTGTACCTGATTCTGAGTTGGGTTTTCGCCGCGAATCAGGCATGGAAACAGTACAAACTCTCCTAGTACATTTTTGCAGAAAGATCCTCCTTAGCAAAATATTAAATGTCAAAATTTCTATTTAAGTTCTTGTAAGCAAAAATGTTCTGACTTTTGTGTTAAGAATTGCACGTGTGCCTTAGACTGTGGGGCCAGCTGCACTGGTGACCAGTTTGTTGGTTACAGAAGTGGTGTGTTCTGGGGGTTCTGGTATGCAAGGGTTGCAAGTGCTTTAATTATGATTACAGATAGAGCATTATTTTACTAGTAGAAGTTCAGGGAAGAGTCAGTGGCTTTTCCAAACCTCTTCCTGTCCCTTCCCTTGTACTGTTAAGCCAAAAAATGCAGAGTCATGCAAAAAATTTGGACCCTCAGTGTGGATTTTTGTAGATACTTCGCACAAAGGCTTTTACGAAGTAGAGATTTGGTATTGTGATAGTGCACAAGGACTGAAAGGTAAGGTTAGCATCTCCACTTCAGGGATGATTTAATTTAATAAGGTACTTCCAACAGCAGGAGTGTTGAAAATTCTTGTACCTTCTGTGTATAGTCAGTGCAAGTCATTTTCTGTGAGATACTTTCCCTTTTATCTTTTCTTCTATGCTTTTCTTTTAAGGCTTCCAGATGTGGAAAGCAAGTGCTACGGGTTAGTCTGGAGGATGTGAGAAGAGTACTGAGAAATAACACGTGCTTTCAGAGGAGACTTGTAAGTGCCTCTTCTGTCTTGTTTGCTCTCGTGACGTGAGCGCTGTCAGGCTGTATTTAGTGAGAAATGTTTTTTGATAGTCACAAATCTTCTTGCGCTGTAGTCTCAAGACAAAAAGCTCATAAGGTTTGGTTTGGTTTGGTTTTCTTCCCCTGACTGCCCTGTGAATAGTTTGTCCTGGGACTAATTATGGTAGAACCTTACTAATTGGAACTCTAATTATGTATTTGTTCATGCACAGCAATCAAAGATACTAAAACCTTCTGCCACTGTTGTAACAAAAATACCTGGAGTTAGTACTTCTGCTGGCCAGAAGCTTCAGGGGCTGCAGAACATCTCAGAGAAAACTTACCGTCAGGAGAGAGAGCGTTTGAGAAGAATGAACCTTGACAGAAAGCTGCTGATGGCCGTGACACCTTGGGTGGGCAATGTACTACTGCCTTGCGCCTTGCAAACTGGGAAGATGGCTTTTCATCACACAGAAGGTAGCGGTCACCCCTCAGGGATAGTACTCTCCTGCGTTTTGTCGCTTCTTTCTGACGTCTTGTAAGTGAATGATTTTGATGTTGGACTTTTTTTCTAGCTGATTCTATTAAAGAGAAGATTAAGTCAATCAGTCTCACGAGCACTCCCCTGTTCACGCTTTTAATTCAGGTAGGTTTTACTGTCTTAGTAGTATTATCTGCTTTCAAACAGTGGTAATCTTTATTTCTGTATTTGATGCTTAAATAAATGGTTTATTTTTGTTCCTTAAACTAATCATCTAGTTACTGGATTAATCTGACCTTATGGCTTGCGTGTGATGTGTCTTAAATAAAACCTGCATCTGAAATACGATGCTGTGAGGGTTTTTTCTGTAAGTGTAAAAATGTCCCCAGAATATTGCATGTGAAGCCTCTCCCATCCATCTTGTTTTGTCACTGGCTCTACCAGAACATTTTTGTTCTCAGTCAAATGTTAATGAAATTCTCATCTTGCAGCTCTTTCAGATTGATACCAATGGCTGCATGAAGATTATTCGTGAGAGAAGGCTAAGGCAGTCAGAGCTTCTTAGGGCTAATGCAAGAAGGCCTCAGCAGGTATTGCACAGTTTCTAAGCTTTTCCCACTGAAGCCTTAAGTAAAGTAGAGATTTTTCATTATGTGTGGCCAGTGGTGCTGTTTGTGTGTGTGCATTACCAGTTTGGTTCAGAAGCGTAATAAAATGCACAGGATGTTGGCAGATGTGGGTTTGATTCACATCTGTGCTGTTTAAATGATCTTTAGATATCTCAGAAGTATAATTTAATATAATTTTTTTGGCAGGCTTCCCAAAATATGGAGACTTCTTCAGGTACCTACCAGAACATTTATTTTTATGATGTACAAGAACCTTCACTTAATTCATCACCGTTACATTAATGACCAATGTAACTGAAGGAGAACTTTTGGAACAAAACTACATTATCATGCTCATTTTTGCTAGCTCTTGGATTTTCAGCTATTGGCTAAATATGTTACCTTTTGGTAAGGACTTGAAAGAATACCGAAGGGCTGGGGGACCGCTGGCACTGACCAAAACCCTGGGTGGTTGTCATCCCGGCTGGGTGCGAAGTGCTGGTGTAGCGCTGACCAGTGCAGTTCCTCGTGTGTGGTGTTAAGGTGCGTTCCTAGCCCATCTGATTTCTGGGGAAAATCACATCGTTACTGAACAAGTGGTAAGCTTGCTGCATCAGAGTTATCTGAAGGATGTCAGGATGGGGCTTGATTAAATCAAGACTATAGTGTTGTAGAAGCTCTCACAAACAGGAATTTTGCTACTTCCTGTGCAGGGTACTTGATGCTTAGTAGCTAAGGAATGGATTTTGAAAATACTGTTCAATTTTTTTTTTAATATATTTTATTTGCCCTCCTCTATAGGCAATTCATCACAATCTTGTACTCAGAGGAGCTCCCAAAGGGGCATACCAAGGAGTGCTGTCAGGAGACCTGTTGCCTTAAAAGCAAGGGAGACTTCTGCTGCCGCCTTCGAGAGCAGTGCTCCTGCCATGCAGGGAGCTCTTCCAGCCCAAGTGCAAAGGCAGAAGCCTAAAACTGTCTCAGAGTTACTGAGGGAGAAGCGGCTAAGAGAATCCCGAGCTAAGAAAGCTATGCAGAGGACAGTGTTCGTTGCCCCTCAGATGCTGGTTTCAGGGCCTCTGATAATCCAGCACCCCCCACAGCAAATCATTCCTTCTACACAAGCAGGGAGCAAACCTGCAGGAATTGACTGCACAAACAGCCAAGTACAGAGCACACCAGCTCCGTTGCCAGCGTTTACTTCTGTTGCAGGTTCAGCTTCCACCATGGTTGTGCCTGAAAACCATTCCTTGTCAGTGCCAGAAACGGGGGAAAGCCCCGGTTCCTCACAAGGGACAGAGCTACAATCCAGTAAGGAAGCAAAAGAGCAATCTTTGGAGAGTAGCTGTGAAGGAGGGGCTCTTCCAGGCGTGAATCCAGCTGCAGCAGAGAAGGCCCCGGATCAGGGAGGGTGCAATGGTCAGGTCCTAGCTGGTAGCTCAGCTTCAGTAGCTTTGCAAAACCAAGCTTTTGTGCCACATCAAATTACAGTGGTGCCTGTTGGCATTGAGTCTGGCACCAACAATTTGTCTCTTTCCACACCAGTTACTTGTGAGCTGAACAGTAACGGGCCGCAGCAGAGGCCGGTCAGTCTCTTGCCTGCTCTTGTAACTCCGCAGACTGGTTCGCATTTGATTCCCAACAGCATACTGCCTTTCACGTGGGTTGTAACGCCACAGGCTTTGCTCCCCACCGCTGTACAAACTGTGGTGGGTGTTCCCCAAGGACTGCCAGCTGCTGCTGTGAGAAACCAGTGTCAGACAGCTGTGACTTCCGGTGGCAATGTCTCTGGCTTAGGAGTGCCTCCTGTACCAGCTGGAGCAAATATGCCTCGCCCCAGCGGTGCAGAGGCAAAAGCACCAAGCGCCCAGTTAGCAGAAGGGGTACCTTTGGGAAAGGCAGCTAACCATTCCATGCTTCTGCCTGTGACCTCAGCGAGTCCCGGATGCACCACCTCCAGCCTGTCTTCTGCAACGCCTGCGTGCTCAGACGGCTTCTCCAAGGCTTCTGACTCCTCTGCGGCTCAGACCGCTCTCCCAGCTGGTGCACCAGCCCTGCGTGCTGTGCTGCTGCCTCAAACGCAGCTGCCTGCAAGCACTCAAGGGTCTGATGCCCAGTGTGTGTCGAGTCTTGCTGGCTTGGAAAAGAGCCATGGCTCCATGACAACAAACGGATCATCTTCCAGTCCGGGCATCGTCACGAAAGAGATTGCTCTCCAGCCAAGAGGTCCAGTTCCTCATAACGATGTCCCAAGGAACTCTGACTGCTTCGTAGCTCAGTCATTGAAAAATAGACCTATTGCCTCCAAACCACCGACTGTGCAGCCCGCTGACAGTCCACCCCAGCCAACCACTTCCAGCGCAGAAAAGAATCTCCTTGACTTTAGCCTGATTTCCCTTGAAGATGAGGGGGTAGTGAAGGAGTGGCTTAGTGGGAAACAAGGTGTCCAGGTACCATCACTGCAGACCAGGTTGCCTTATCTGCCACCTTTTCTGTGCAACTTAAAAACCCTCTCAGAGCTACTTCTGCAGAAAGCAGCTCTAGAAGAGCAAGCGGCATGCCTTCTGCCTTCCGATGCCAATCAGGATGAGGGCACTGGGGTCGATTTGCACGCTATCACAGAACTGGTGCAGCAGAAACTCGGCGATAACCCTGCTTTCCTCCTACTGAAAGCCAGGTTCCTAGCAGCCTTTACTCTCCCAGCTGTACTAGCAACTCTGCCTCCTCCAAAAGTGACAACTACTCTGTCAGCCAGCAGGAAGCAATATGAAGAGAGTGATGAAGAGGAGTGGCAGAGTGAGAAGGAAGTGTCTGAGGAAGAGAGCTGTGGGGATGAATTAGCAGGTGTACGGCTGGATGGGACGGGTGGTGACGAGCCTGGAGACAAAGACCCTGATTTACTAAATCAGGTAAAATGGAGTTGTTAGGGACCAAAAGCAGAAAGCTACTGTGGGCTAAATATTGCTCTCACTGGAATCCAGGGTGAAACCCCCACTGTTCCAAAGTTTAGCAGAAATGTGGGCCTTTTGAATAAGCATAATTTTGCAGCTGATTAAAAAAAAAAAAAATCTCTCTCGCTCAGCTGGAGCCCTTAGCCCTCACAAGAGTAAAAGCCTGTGTTTTATGTAGCACGTTAAACTTGACATGATAGTTTCCAAAAGTGGGTATCAAAGTTCCTTTCCTCTTTCAGTTTATAATCTGCTTCACTGACTCCTGTATTTTTGAAATCAGGCCCTTGTTTTTCATTGTCTGTGTCCTTTAAACTCCAGAAATATCAGGGGAATTGTGTACATTTGCTCCTATTGCCATTTGAGGTCTTTGTCACGAGTGGTTTTATATGACTAGAGATTATTAGAGTATATGGATCGATGTAAACTGTAATGTGAATCTAAAATCAGTCTCTGATTTTTAAGCTAAATCCGTTACTGCCCAGCAGTGTTTTCTACAGAATATGCCAGGAAGCTGTGTAGCTCAGACTTGCATTTCAATTCATTGTGGCTCCGAAATAAGCAAACAAACCACTAATGAAGATGAATAAGGCTGTTTCTACAGAAAGATGGCAAAGCCGCCTAAAAATCAGAGCTTTCCCATACTAAAAGCCAGCAGTTATCTTTCTGTTATCTCTGACTTTTGGATCTGGGCTAAGTTCGGTGTAGGTTGAACTGTGAGCAGTTGGTCCAAAAGTCTACAGCAGTTCTTCACTGCCTGGTATCTTCACTGCCAGCCTCTGTCCTGTGTCGTCTCTGACCAGGCTCCTTCCCGCTCCTTTTATTAACGCTGTAGCCAGGTTGTTTTCCTGATGCTTTTCAGTTAAAAGTTTGTGGTAAGGGTATGTTTTATGAGAAATCAAGAGTTTGTGTTGACCCATGTTGTCTGGGGCACTGTCTGGCTCCAGCAGTGAAAGCGAAACCATCGCTTGTGGCAGGCCTGCAACCTCTAACGAACGGTTGTGCCCAGACAGGAGCTACAGCAGCAATTGCTGTAGGCTGGTAGTGGTAGCAGAAGCAGAAGTAGTGCCAGTGTTGGCTGAAGGTTTCGCTCTGAAAACTTTAGGAAGTTTTGTGCTTGCTGTGACACTGGTAATGGTGTTGGTGTCCCATGCTTAATTTTGAAGGTAAATAGAAGATTGTTGTGGAAAGCTTGCTGAGCTCCCTAAAACAGAAAGATGGCAGGAGGGGTTCTTCTGCAATTCTGCTAGTTCTCACGGTGTTGATAGTCTCTTCTGCTTATGTTGCAGGGCATCGGAGCCGAAGAGAGTGCTGCGCAGTCTGTCTTGGCCTCCTGCACTGATGTGGCTGATGCCAGTGCTCCTCAGATCAGGAGAAGTGCCCGCTTCAGGAAAAGGAGGAGGATGTAAGAAGGAAATGTGTTAGTAGCTACTTGGTGAATCTTGTATTTCTTGCCTGAGAAGAGAACTTGAAACACATTTGTCTGTGACACAGCTTAGACAATGAATCATGACCCTAGGAAAGGACTGAAATTATCTCGACTTTTGTTCCCTTAGGACACAGAGTTCTACACTCACCCATTAATCATAGACTAAAGCTAATACTTTGACTTTCAGGGGGAGGGAAAGTTGTTGTCTGCCTAAATTATATACAAAAGTCATGAAGTTCAAACATCTGGCAGCCTTTTAGTCCGTGTTTCTGCCTACCGGTGTTATACCTAGTTGGCAGCACTCTACAGGCTTCGCTGCTAAAATGAGATTAGTAAAGGGTCATAATTGGTGGGACAGGAAAGCCTGGGCAGCTGCGGCTGAAGAGAGGGTTTGTGTGTGAGAGTGCTGAACAGCAGAAGCTGAAGTAAATGCTTGCTGCAGGTTCCAGCAAGCTGGTGGTACGCAGCCCTTGCTCAGGGCTGTCAGGCAGTCCTCTGGATCCTGGGCAGGTAGCAGCAGCGCTTTGTGTGGTTTGCCTTGTGTAGCCTGGCTCGGGAGTATTGAAGAACAGTATTAAAAACTGGTGGGAAGGTGGGGCTGAAGACCGGTGGGTACTTCACTGGAGTTTCTCTTTAACACTTGGTCTTTAATCAACCTGGGGGGGTGGGGTTTCCCTGCTATGTGGCTTCATTTCTCTCCATGTATAACGGGACACCTTCTGTAGGGTGCAAGTGTGTGATATCTTCATATACGTTGAGGCTTTTAGTGAAATAAACCAAATGAACATGAGTGGTGTTTGATTCGCATAGTTGGCAGAGGAGACTGACTGGGTTTTTTCTTTAAAATTGGTTTTAGAAACCAAAAGGGTAGCTTCCCTATAAAAATGCTGTGACTAAAGGAGTTGTTTGTGCTTTGTTACAGAGTCACTTGAATGAGGTCTGCCTTCCTGCATGGCAGCTGGAGATACTCTTTGCACTGTTCACTTTTAACACTTCCAACAGACTAGATGGACCTGGGGAAGAGAGGAAGATGGCTGGACTGTTTTTCCTGTTGCCTAACGAAGTCTGCATCTCTAGACAAGCTGCAAACATGAAACAAAGTGGCTCGAGGGAAGTCTTTCAGGCATAGACCAATCCTGTTCTCTTTCAAACTAGCACCTGGCATAGATTCCGAGGGGGAAGATTGCTGGAGGTCTGGGGAAACCAGCAGTGATGGTTATTTATTTCCTTTTTGTGTTAGCCCTTATTTATGTGAGTGTTTTTCCATGTTCAGAATATGTTGTTCATTGGGTGGGTTTTTTGGTGCTGTCACAGTGGTTTTGTTTGATGGCTAACTGACTGAATACTGCTGAATAAGCAACAGATTAATTTTGTATCAAAATGAGTCTTGAGTATTTGTTGAAATACAGATGTTTTATTTTTCTCACTTTAAAATTACTGATGCATTCTGTGTGGTTTTTTTTCTGGTAAATAGTGCTTTTAATAATGTGTGTATGAGTGTGATTGCTAATGAGAAAAATGAAGTTTGCAAGCTTCATGAAAACCAGGGAGAATGTGGGAAATGAATATGCATGTGGCTAAAACTGCGGGATTGAATTAGGCTTGGATTCTTTCTTGATTCTTCCACAGCCTGCCCCGTACAGACATTAGCAAATCACTTAACAAAATCTTGTTTCTTCATTCACAAAACAGCAATTTCTGTCTTAGAGAGGTGCAAAGCTAGCTGAGTCAAAGCTGATAAAATGTTGTGGGAAAGTGCTGCAGAAAGCTTCATTCCACGGCACTGGCTAAGCCTCCCGAGAGCGTCGCGGTGAGCTTAGGGCGCTGTCAGCTGCAGCTCTTCTACGAGGGCCCTTGAGGCAGAGCTGGGGACAGTGGGTACCAGTGTTGCTGTAACTGAGTGTCAAGACATCATGGAGCAAAAGGAATTATTCTGAAACGGCTTTCCTCTTGCAGTGTACTCTGTTTTCCAGAAGCCACTACAGAGAACATTCTTCCAAGAAATTCAGATGTGGGAGAAGCTCTGCCACACGGTTCGGTGTGCTGTTCACCACAGGGCTGTTACACGAGGCACTGGTAGTAAATGTGACCTGGGCTCTACACGATTGCTGTGCTTTGTGAATGCCGCTCGAGAGATGCCCTTGTGACCTTACCCGCTTGTGGAAAAACTTTGTATAACTGTAAGAAGCAGCTGTCTTTGTTCTTTTTCAGGATTAAACTGGTCTGTTACTATAGAACAAAAACTCCTGAGGCTAGACTGGTCGATTAGCAGACATTCTGATTACCTTCAGCAAAGGCATAGCTAATAGAGGTACTGTATCTTTTTTTAGTGTAAAGCTAATTTAATGCTTAACAAGAAGTGCAGGCTTAAAGAATCTGTGAGCATCTCTGCCCTACTCCTAATGATAACATGGAGCAACTCTCCAGAAACTTAGAAAGCAGAACAAAGAGCAGAGTGGGAAGCTAATGGGAAAATGTGTCATGCTGCCATGGTACCAGAGTGTGTATGTTCTCAAGACTTTTTAAAAACAGACTGTTAGTGAATTCTTGTTGCAGCTACAGTTCTAGGGCTGTGGGAAGGCAGGGAGGCAGTCACAGGTATGATGTTGGTGCTTAACATCATGGCAATGCTGCTTGCTGTGCTGCTCCTTTAATTACTGTTAGAGCCACAGCCTGTAATTTGGGAATCGTGGGTTATGTTCCTTGCTTTGCCAAGACTTGATTCCCTTTCCCTCAAAATACTGAGTTGTCATAATTATGCTTGAAGCTTAAGGGCATCCAAAATTAGAGGCATCATTATAGAAATCATCCTTTTCAGCTGAACTCTAAACCAAGAGAGAGTTCTTGCTGCCACCTGCTTTGCTGTATAGAGATGTTATGTTAACAGCTGAAAAGCCATTTGAAGAGCCTCTTTCTTCTAGCTCTGTGGCTCATGTTGTCCCCTGCAAGGAGCCGGACAGACCTATGCCTGTGACCTTCGCTCTTTTTAGTCTTTTTGACCACTACACAAAGAAACTTTCTGGACCCTAGCTGGTACTTCAGTGGTACAGATTGGAAGACAAAGCCAGAATGAGTCTAAAACCACTGCATATGTAACACCGCTGACTCGCAATGCGACTAGCGTTCTTCTCCTCCCCCATCACCCATTCTGGCTTCCCCTTTTTTTAATTTCTTTTTTTTTTTCTTTTTTTTTTTTTTCCTCCTCCTTCCCTTTCCTGTCTCGGAATATAGTTGAGTAGTTTCCCCTTTTCTCTGTTCTCAAAGCAGTTTTACTCCTGGAAGGATCTTTGCTCTAGCCAGAATATAAAGGGAGGCTGCATCCAAGACAAGTTTTCTCAGCGACAGGACACAGACGAGTGTCGCTAGACCAGGAGAGGAAACAAGGCAGCTTTTGACTGCACAGGCTCAGGTTGGTCCATGTAATACAGAATGGTTTATCTTAACCAGAAGAATTTTTTTGTTTTACAGCTCTGAGGTAAGGATGTGGTGTTTATCAATGGGAGAATGCATTTCTTGTAATCTGCTGGGCCTGGCTTGATGTCAGGCAGGGCAGAGCATTTTCTTCATTATAAGTAATGACTGGTTCTGTGTCAGTCCAGCTCGTCAAAGTTAACTAGCAATGTAATGTGTAACACATCTGTGCTGAAGACGTTTGGAGTCTTCCTCTGTGCTGGAGCAGAAAAACAATGAAGGTTTGAGATGACCTTGGCGAGAGATGCCGTAAGGTGTGTGTGAAATCCCAGCCCCCGTACAGGTGCTAATGGTCAGAACTCTGTTGCCACCTGCCCTGTCCCAAACAAGACAACTGAAAATCTGAATGCTGAGGTGTCTGGCAGCCTTCCTGAGCTGCTGGAAACAATAGTGGCGACTGCAGACAACTGCTGTATGTGAGATAAGCATAGTAATTAATGACTGGCATTTCAGAAGGTACTCATTACAGAACAGTCAACCACAAAGGGGCAAGGAAATAAAAGTAATGCCAGCTTCTTATTCGAAAGGTGAAGAAGGCTGGGTGTAGAAGTGTTGGGTTTTCTGTGTGTGTTTACCTGCATGCTCCTAGGCTGAGGAGCAGCAGCTGTTCTGGCTCTGGTTAATAGGGGGCATTGTTGGGAGAGGAACCTGATGAGGTTCAACAAAGGCAAATGCAGGGTCCTGCACCTGGGGAGGAACAACCTCATGCACCAGTACAGGCTTGGGGTGGACCTGCTGGAGAGCAGCTCTGTGGAGAGGGACCTGGGTG
>Ga0065711_1036373_pt1 | contig 21061 bp, 13 predicted proteins | sample Hoacrofraction12_FD_59098 | JGI IMG/M metagenome (GOLD analysis project Ga0065711, IMG submission 59098) | Hoatzin crop microbial communities from Cojedes, Venezuela - Epithelial fraction 12 v2 (version 2) | ecosystem: Host-associated > Birds > Digestive system > Esophagus > Crop | place...
CAGGTCCCTCTCCGCAGAGCTGCTCTCCAGCAGGTCCACCCCAAGCCTGTACTGATGCATGGGGTTGTTCCTCCCCAGGTGCAGGACCCTGCACTTGCCCTTGTTGAAATTCATCAGGTTCCTCTGTGTCCAACTCTCCAGCCTGTCCCGGTCTCACTGAATAGCAGCACAGCCTACCAGTGTATTCACCACTCCTCCCAGTTTTGTGTCATCAGCAAACTTGACAGCACTCTATCCCTTCATCCAAATCATTGATGAAGAAGTTGAACAACAAGGGGCCAAGTACTGACCCTTAGGGAACCCCACTAGTTACAGGTCTCCAACTAGACTCTCAAATGCTAATCACAACCATCTGACCTCTACCACCCGGCCAGCTCTCAATCCACCTCACTGTCCACTCATTTAGCCCCCATTTCCTGAGCTTCCCTAGGAGGAAGACATGGGAGACTGTGTCAAAAGCCTTGCTGAAGTCGAGGTAGACAACATCCACGGCTCTCCCCTCATCTACCCAGCCAGTCATGCCATCATAGAAAGCTATCAGATTGGTCAAGCATGATTTCCCCTTGGTGACTACTCCTGATAACCGTCTTTTCCTCCACTTGCTTAGAGATAACATCCACAATGAGCTGCTCCATCACCTTTCCAGGGATGGAGGTGAGGCTGACCAGCCCGTAGTTCCCTCGGTCCTCCTCCTTGCCCTTTTTGAAGACTGGAGTGACTCTGGCTTTCCTCTAGTCCTCAGACACCTCTCCTGTCCTCCAAGACCTCTCAAAGATGACGGAGAGAGGCTCAGCAACAACATTTGCCAACTGCCTTAGCACAAAAAAATTTTTATAGGGTCTTTGCCATATCTTTTTTGAGGAAAAAAATGTTCAGATATTCAGCTTTTGAGACATTTTCAGGCACAAAGATGGACACAGAGGGGAGAAAAGTGCAGAAGAAGACTGCATACATCATACAACTCCACAGGGTAGATACTAGGGCTGTCATCAGAAAATGTAATTTCCTTCAGCATGCTAGAAATAGAATCAGTAATTTTCAAAAGAAACATTTTCTGCATCCAAAATCATAATTTGTAGGCATTCTATTGAAGGTTTGAATTCTGGTAAAGCATTATAGATCTAAAAACCTGTTGTGAAACCATGACAACATAGACCCATTTTCTTTTGCAGTGGCTAGGGCTCCCAGCTGCTGTAGCTTGGTGCACTCTCATGACGTAAATTGCATTGCAGAGGAAACCTCAAGGTTGACAGGGCTAGGAGGTCAAACTAAAGGATGTTCATAGGGTTTCAGGTTTCAGTTTTTGCCAAAATGAGCCTGGAAATCATGGGAATACCAGTTCAAGCTAAGACTTACAATACCCTTCACGGTTTTACACAGCTCTGATATTTAAAAATTCCTGAACTATTCTTGGCTTTTACTGCTATAAGTAACAGGCTGCCCAAGGAAGTGGTGGAGTAGACATCCCTGGAGGTGTTCAAAAAAAGTGTAGATATGGCACTTCATGACATGGTTCAGCAGGCATAGTGGTGATGGGTTGACAGTTGGACTTCATGATCTTAGAGGTCTTTTCCAACCTTAATGATTCTATGATTCTATGATTTTATGATTCTATGATTCTGTGATTCTATGATTCTTTGCCTTCTCCATCCATATCTTACTTATTTTTAAATAGGAAAGGAACTAGGCTAAAAAATCTTATTTTAGGAATCCAGATTCTAAGCAGAATCCCCACAGTGGCCATGAAATAGATCATTAATGTTAGAGCAATAGACATGCATTCTAAAAACCCATTGACTTTACTGACTGCCAACTGCTTCAGAGGTGACCTTGAATTAAATCCATGTGACTATTCATCACTCTCTGTCTTAATGCAGGAACCATACCTTCCAGAAGACTGGTAAGAATAACTGAGGAGGAAGCTGAAGTGCAGGGCAGGACATACATGACTCACCTGAACAGGTAGAAGGTGATATTCACAGAACAAGATTTGAACCTATATGTCGAGTTTCGAGATAGTACCTTCTAGACTGTCCCTTACTTTTCTTCCCTCTTTCAAAGACAAAAATGAGGAAGAGTATTTGATAACAAGACTGTCCGGGGTTCGGCCAGGACAGGGTTAATTTTCACCGGATTCCAGGAAGGGGCACAGCCGGGGGAGGGTGGGGGCTGACCCCACCTGGACAAACAGAGCCCGGTATTCCATACCATGTGCCGTCACGCTGGGTTCCGGTGGGGGGGGCGGCGCGGCGGGAACTCACGGCTCGGCAACGTGCGGCGCCGGTCCTGTCCGGGAGAGCGGGTCTGTGGGTTCATGCGGTCTGTTCTGTGTATTCCCCTTATCTGTATCGTTGTTGTTGTTGTTCCCTTTGTTTGCTGTTCTGTTAAACTGCCCTTCTCCCGACCCACCAGTTTTCTGCCTGTTTTCTTTCCATTCTCCTCCGCACCCTGGCGGGGGGAGGGGTGGCCACGTGGCGCTTTTGTTGCCGGCGGCAGCCAAAACCAAAACAAAGACCATTGTTAAGGGGGATACAGAAAAACAGCAAACCTTTCTCTCTTCCAGATAACTGGAAGAAAAGATATTTGGTTTACAAAGCAGCTTTTTTGGTGATCTTTGTTTAGTCTGTGAGTCTGTATCATTTAACTCCAGTGAGAGGGCAGTGATTCACATAGAGTGGGATTTCCTAATCAGACTTCCAGAGAAATAAAAGAGCTTCTGTCATACTTGCAGTACAAATACATTAAAAATTTCCTGAACACCCATGAATTAAATGACTGTATTTTATTAGTTTCTGATCGTTATTATCAGTGTCTGTGACCAACCTAATCTTCATCCTTTCCAGGTTAAAATTATTATAACTAGATATATCCATTTGTTTCTGGTATAATGAATCTGCAAGTTGAGTTTTTAAAAATTAATTCCTGTGATTCTATTTCAGGCTGTGCATTATGGACAATTTGTAATCAGTTGCAAAAGATTAGACCGTAGGCACGCTTAATGGGGATGTTTTAATAGTGCAGATGGCAAAACAGCCTGTGAAAGCAGGTCTGGTGGGCATTCTGCAAAAGCTAATTCAGTCAAAATTTATCCAAGATGACATAATGTACAATTGCTACAGTGGGAAACTCTATTAAAATTTCACACATTTAAATCTCCCCCTTCTCTTTTAATTAGAATTTTCCAGGAGAAAGTAGAAGACGTGTACCTCCCTGAACCCAACAGGAAAGGTCAAGGATAAATAGCATGATGCATGAAGTTCCTTTGTGCTCAACATGTTCAGGTTAGGAGGAATGTGTTAAAATGATTGTGCAGAAAAGACATGTCTGGGAATGAATTTTCATTGTGAACCAGCAGTGGCACTGAGATGTTCTGCCTGCACATGCACACCCACCCACGCTGCCTGTTACATTATTCAGTGTGTGTGCACCTCTCCTAGGCACTGCAAGGAAAGTGAATTCCTCATTTTCTCAGGACTAAGTTTTCATTTTCCAAAATACTTCAAAATTTTTATCTTCTTCATCATTGAATTTTCCAGGAACAACAAATAAGATTTCTGAGAGAGAGCGTGGAGAAGGTGTCTCAGGATTCTCACTCTGATCCCAGTGATCTTTATGGATGTTACTGTACTGAAAAATACAGAAGCAATCCCCTTTTATTGTAATATAGAGTCAAGATCGGGGTTTTACTTTTTTTCCCTTTTTTTTCTTTTCTTTTTTTTTTTTCCCCCTACCCCTATGACTCCTGTACTTCTTGCCAAGCAATAAACAAGCTTGGACAAGAGAAGTATAAAGTGTGTTCAGAAAACTCTTTTGAAAACCACTCTGGAAACAAATGTACTGACTGAAATGTAAGATATGGGGTTGAGATTTTTAAGTGTGAGAAGGAAATCTGAGTTACTTCCCATGTAACTTCTCCAGTCATGAATATATTATCAAAAAAATCTTGGCTGTCTCCTCCCACTCTTGTTTATGGTCAGTGATTTTTGAATGAACTTTCTGTATGTGTAAATACTTACTGGATCAGACTGTACAGGGATGCTAACTTTATGAACAAAGATATCTATGTATCTTAAGACTCCTTAGCAATTAAACAAGATCTGTAAATCACTCTTGGAGCTGAGCACTTAAATCGTAATTGAAGTGATTTTTGCTGCCTATATTTCTTAGAGAAAAGTAGTGTTTGAGATTCATGCACATGGTTATCTACCGGAATTACTATATTCCATGGCCCAAGGATTTTTAGATTTGTGGTAAGAGACCACAAGATCTTTGAGACAGGACTCGTTTCTTCATTCTTGTCTATAAAAGAACAACCTTTAGGAGCTCTATGTAACTGAAATTATCTGAGTTAATAATTCACCCCAAAGGCTAGAGCAGGGTGAAGAACATACCATGACAGTTCTTTGAGGAACGAGACTAGACTTTTTCTTTTTTTTTTTCCTAGAAGGTACCTAGCATACTATAGCATACAGAAAAATAAATTCAAAATATCTTCTGATTTCATGTTCAGTATTGAATCTTATTGGGATGGTTTCAGAAAAGTATAAATAAGAATCCAAAGGGTCAAATATTTTACGCCGCTTCTTTGCTTAAAACCTTCACTGCACTGTACAGCTGAAACACAGTGGACACATTCACAAATCTAGCTTCTCCAAATACGAGCACTATAAAATTTCTGTTTACAATAATGCACTTGATAGGCTTTATTTAATCAAAGGGTTCCAGCTGTGGTGTTTTAAGAGGAGCAGCTACATATTCAAGTAAGAACGACAGACTTATTTTCTGTCCTTAAGAAGACCATGTTCCATTTATTGTAAATGTTTTACAGTCACTAAGCTGTTAAACTGACAGTACAGAAGCTACGTTTAGATAAAGGAAAGTTCTTCATGCTAATAATTAAAAGGAACTCTTCATAAATTCACCAGGTTACGTTTCACTGAGATCAGTATTACTGTAACTTCAACAGAAAAAAATTGTCTAAAACTACAGAAATATTATTATTGCTACATGAAGAAGCAGTGAGACATCTGTTCCAAAATAAGTTGTTTCAGAAAAATGCTTTGTCCCTGTCACTGAAGTTTTATAGCGTATTTCGTCACACTAATTTAACCACTGAAAGTTTGCTCTGGATTGCAGCAAGAAAAGATGACCCCTTTCTTATGACTGTTTGTTTATTACTAAGAAGAGTTTTACTTGAAACAAACAAACAAAAATCGTCTGACTCTGAAATTTTATGCACGTCTCTCATGAAACTGAAACCAAAGAGTACAAAATATGTGTTTCAGTTGATAACTCCACTGTTAACTGAGAACAAAATTTCCATTTCTTTCTTCAGTCAATTGTGACTGTTGGGTCATATCCTTTAATTTTGTGCTTGCGGCAAAATAAGAGATCATTCTGCTGGCTAGTGTTCATTGCTTTGCATGTGCTTGTATAATCTCAGTCAAAGCCATAGAATGTGGAACACACAAAGGATAATGAAGAGTGGGGAATATGCTGTTTTTACGGGCATGTTCTACCCATCAGTCTGTCAGTCTGAATCATTTCTACAGCTGTGTGAATAATTCACAGTGAATCATTCTGCAATGATCTGGTTTTTCCACTTGTGAAAGACTTCTGACCATTATTAATATTTTTTATTAAATACATATTTTAAATTAGCCAATTTATTATTATGCCTTAATTTTTATAACGTGGTCATGAAAACCTCTTGTCTGTAGAAAATGTGGATTAGCACTCAGTCAGTACTCTTGCTTACCCTGAATAGCAGCTTTCTGTGGGAGCCTAAGTGTAGCAAACAAAAGGACTATTCAAACATGTCAAACTCTGTCCCACGTTATATTTGCTGTTTAAACTGTTAGATGTGATTGGTCAATGAATTTGCAGAAAATTGCTACCAATCTCTGATTGGCTGTCTGTGTTAACACTGCCAGCAGTGAATGCTCATTTTGTATAAACGTTAAATGCAGATTTCACAAACAGTCTAACCAACTAAACCTATCCCCACAAAGTGCTTCAGAGAATGAGCACTCAGAGAAAACAAAAGGGTCATAAGCTTGACTCATGTGAACTGATTTTAAAATAGGTAAGAATATCTGAAGAGGTACTGTTCTACCTCTATTTCTCACTGTGAAATTGTTACAGTTATAAAGTTGTAATGCTCATTTACTGCTATGTCTTAAAAATTAAATTAAAAAATTAAAATAAATTAATTACTTAAACCCATAGCATCCCTGATAATATAGTACATTGTTCCTATATTTAGGCAACATTAAGCATAAAAAATTATGTGGAGGTTTATATTGTTCAAGTTTATATAAAGTCAGTGAAAGATTGAGAAAGAAAATCCTTGAAAAAGAACACAAGACAGCTTTCTTGCAAATCGGAAGGTTGGATCTTTTTTCTCAATATGCTCCAGAAGTACCAAAACCTCATCCAAGTTTTACAAGCCAGAGAAGGATTCAGAGGAAATCTGGCATAATTTTGCTCTGAATCTTTTAAGTTCAGTCGAGTTTGAAGCTCAAACAGTTTTGATGAAGGAGCAACTTTATTTTTTGATGATGATAATGAAAGACAAAACTGTTCCAATAACTTTTATTTTAAAATATCAATATGTTATTTAGAGATTTACCTAATTAGAGTTGCTTGTTAAGCACACCATTAACCTTAAGAAAATAATACTGCTTTACAGTGTTTTCTTTGCTCTCATTGTTGACAGTTCAGAAACTTGTATGGAAGAGGGTTAGCAAAGCAGGTGTGAAGACAACTCAGTGAAATATCTAGAAAGCTTAAAACACCACAATAGAAATAAAAAAGAAATCTCTTTGCTCAGATCTAAATTCCTTGGACTGGCCAGTCTGAACAAGGATCTTGTAGACTGAAATACTCCTTCCTTATTAATGCATTCATTTCTATTAATTAACATCTCTGAAGGGTCCACTGGTTTCAGAATAGGCTTTCTAATGAAGTGCCTGTATCAAAAACATTCCTAAAATTTTGTAAAGTTGTCCAAGTCTTGCTGAACACACGTACACACACATGACAAGTTCCAAAACTAGAACATCACAGATGCACCTTCACTGGAATTTTGCTTCTTGAAACAGTATTCAACACACCAAAGTCTCCTAGAAAATAGAATCCAATTATGAAGCAGCTGTCATTTAAACACTGGTTTGTCTCATAGGGCTGCAATGCAGCAAGAGGAAAGGACGAAAGTGGATGGATACTCAGGGATTTGGTAGGTCTGGTTTCTACCAAATTGAGAATGCTTTATCTGTTACCATTTATTTCAACAATGCAACTTTTTGCTTTTAGTATTAAATTATATTTATGTAAGACTAAAATATGTTCCTGTCATTAGAATCTTTTGTTTTGTTTGTTTGTTTTTGTGTTCTTTTCTAAGGGTTTTACTACAACAGTTTACAGTATAATTGCAAATTACTAATACATTGAAATTTGGTGCAGATACTGGAATAAAAAAGGTGATTGCTAAATTCTCTAAAGGTTAGCTTTAGCCTGAAAAAAGGATCAAGGCTTTTTGAGAGTTTCTACAGCTTCAGCTGAAAACCCTAAGAATACAGGTCTGTAATTTTAATCTCAGAAGAAAACCTTTCAAAACAGAGCATCCGTTGCTACATACAGCTTTTGATAAGGCTGTGTTTGTCTAGAGGACCAAGGACTGCTTCAAAACTCCACAGTTTGGGTCCATTCCTAGATCATGTCCCAGTCTGATCCTCGGATGAGATCTGCTATGAGATCACCTCTATTCCTGCACTGTTTTCTGTAGAAAAGAAATCTGGGCTTTTAAACTGGCTGAAGCTTCCACAGATGAGTGATATGACTGAAGGAAGAACAAGCTGATATAAGTATGTCACAATATAAACCCACAAGGTGATCTGTTACCTTTCTTCTAATAGTGGAGAGTCTACAGAGATCATTGTCTGTGTTTGTTCAGGTTAGCAGCAAGACAAGTCTCGTAGAATTTGCTGTTACCTGAGAAGATGAGTTCATCACCTTTTGTTGAAGTAGGGGTGATCCTTAAAAGAAAGGTAAAGTAGACCATGGCTAATGGTTTATGAAATCCATCACAGTAGTTGTGGTTTCTTTTCAGATGTTATTCCCACCTTCCTGTACATTCTTACTGATGTGAATCTAATCTTTATCTGAACCTTACTGAACCACATTTCTACAGATTCTGCCATGGCAAGGAAGTCCACAGGTAGAGCATGATTCACCTCATTTTGTCTTTTAGTTTTAAAAAGTTGTATTCCCACAAAGCTCTTGTGTTCCATTAGAGAAAGAGATTAAGAAAAGACCTCAAGTGGTCACTCTTATGCTTTGTAAAATATCTCTCTTCTCCTTGTCTCTTCCAAATACATTCACAATCATTTTGTGTTCCCTGTTTCATGAACTTTTCCTGACCCTTGTGTGGCACAGTAACTTCATTACTGATCACAAAGCAACTTAATTTAAATTGATTAATTATATTAGAGAACAATTAAAAGGAGTGTGCAAGAACTATGAATACTCAAAGACAGTGAAATGAAAATGTCTTTAATAATCAATTGTTGTTAAAGTTATGTTCAATAACCAGCACAATAATTTTACTATTTGTATTTAACAGAATAAGACTTGCATGTAATATATTTGCCATCCTGTTATTAAAGGCACATTTCCTCATGGGGAAAAAATGTTTGATTTGTTTTTGTTATATTAATTTAACAAAACTTTGAATGAAGATAAACTTCTACTTTGTATTGCAGAGGTTACAGGCTATTTCAGATCCCAGATGTTCACCAGAGAAGGGATTTTCCATAAATAACAGGGATAAGTACTACTTCACTGAAGTCAGTGGGAGCTTTGTTATTCCTGCAGAGAGAGAGAGAATTCACTCAGACATGTAAAAACTCTTTCTTTCAACTAGATGAAGTTCCTCTTTTTTCCTCCTATTTTATTACTGCTTCTATTCAGTCCTGCAGTGCAGGAGAATCTCAAAATTAAGGACAGATTTCATCTGCCTTTATCTCTTCAACCTCATGGAAAACAGTAGAGAGGATAGACTGAGGGTGCCTACTGAGTCCAGAGGTGCTGGATGGAGGGTGACTGCCCAGGCTGATGGAGATGGACTAGGAAGAACAATCCCAGGCACAGGCTACAGCGATCACTCCTCGTGCCGCACCAGCCTGGGCCCTGAGGGAGCTCCAGAGGTCTCTAGCTCCAGGGGGTGGTTGAGCTCCTCTCCAAGGCCAGGGCTCAATATTGTGGCCTCGCTTTTGGGAGATGAGCTGTGGTAGAGACACACATGACAGAAGAAGGAGCTCCCAAGAAGGAGAGCCAGAGCCTATGCTTGAGCAAGGGGAAGACGGGGACAGAGATGGTGGAGTCTGGAGGACTGTAGCTTCCTTTTATTTACAGAAGGTCACGTGGAGAACCAGCAGAGGCACCTGGCAAAGGGTGAATCAGAGAAGGTGTTGCTCAGAGGCTTCTGGTTAAGCCATGCCTGACTGGGGGTGGATCCAGTGCCACAAAGAGGAAAGAACAAGAGTTTACAGAGATGCGCTGCGTAAGGTAGTGAATTGCTGGAAGACCAAAAGGAGTATTACCCTCTCTGAGATACTTCTAGGGTCATATTTTCTTTTCTGTTTTGTATTCCCCAGTAAATAACACATATTGACCAGCTGGAACAAGCGCAACAGGGATATGGAGTGTATGATCCTTGAGGAGAGTGTGAGGGAGTGAAGCTTACGCTATTAAGGGGATCTAATAGCAGCCTTCATCTACCTAGAGAGAGATTGTAGGGAAGGCTGAGACACTTTTCTGGCTGCAAGTCATGTATTGAAATAAGGAAAATCCTGATCAAGTATAAGGAAAAAAAAATCACAATAAACATGGAAATGCAGTGGAAAAGACTTCCCAGAAATATTGAAGCCTCTCCAAACTTCAATATATTAAAAACTCAGTAAGACCCAGAACAGTCTGATCTAACTTTGAAGTTAGCCCTACTTCCCTCAGCAGTGTTTGGACCTCCAGAGTAGCCTACCAGCCTAAATAATTCTGTCATTCTGCATTCTTAAGAGAGTAGTTTGACTAGGATTTTCATCATACTACCACTCTGAAAGCAGATTGGAAAATCACCAAAAATCCTGTTAGAACCTAGAGACTTGCAAAGATTCTTTATTATTCTATGCATAAGAAAAAAGGTGAGTCTGCACTATAACTGTAGTTTTATTTGCTAAAACATAAAACTCATTAGTTGTGTTCATTTTTTGACAGATGAATCTAAACAATTACTTTTTAGATAATCGGATTTATTTTTTCCAGCAGATATATTAAAGACATATTCTGAAATTTCTATTTAGAAAACTGATGCTCCCTGAAGATTCCATCTCAGAACACTACCAGGGATTTAACTTATAAATTTTTGCCCTGTGTCCATCATTTTACCAGGTTTGTCAGTCTAGAAGAAACCTCCTTTTCTATGTCTATATATTTATATATTTAAAAGCTCTTAGGGAATTCATAGAGAAGTTGAAAGAAAGGGGATCGTATATGATATGCAACAATAAGTTTGGAGCTTTGAACTACCATCCATCAGCAGTGAAGAGCCAACTCAGTCAGACACAGTCATTCACTAGAACGTTCACCTCAAGTGCACAGGAAAATTAAAGTATGGATTAAACTGTATATGAACCTCATGAAGTTCAAAATAATAACCTCGTGAATTTCAACAAGGGCAAGTGCAGGGTCCTGCACATGGGGAGGAACAACCGCATGCATCAGTACAGGCTTGGGGATGACCTGCTGGAGAGCAGCTCTGTGGAGAGGCACCTGGGTGTCCCAGTGGATGACAGGTTGACCATGAGCCAGCAGTGTGCCCTGGTTGCCAAGAGGGCCAATGGCATCCCGGGCTTCATCAAGAAGAATGTGGCCAGTAGGTCGAGGGAGGTTCTTCTCCCCCTCTACTCTGCCCTGGTGAGGCCTCATCTGGAGTACTGTGTCCAGTTCTGGGCTCACCAGTCCAAGAAAGATGAGGAATTACCGGAGAGAGTCCAGTGGAGGGCTCCAAAGATGATTAGGGGACTGGAGCATCTCTGCTATGAGAAAAGGCTGAGGGAGCTGGGCTTGTTTAGCCTGAAGAAGAGAAGGCTGACAGGGGATCTTATAAATGCTTATGAATATCTGAAGTGTTGGTGTCAGGAGGATGGGGCCAGACTCTTTTCAGTGGTGCTTAGTGACAGAACAAAGGGCAACGGGCACAAACCGAAGCATAGGAAGTTCCATCTAAACATGAGGAAGAATTTCTTTACTCTGAGACTGACGGAGCACTGGAACAGGCTGTCCAGAGGGGTTGTGGAGTCTCCATCTCTGGAGATATTCAAGACCTGTCTGGACACAGTCCTGTGCAGCCTGCTGTAGGCGACCCTGCTTTGGCAGGGGAGTTGGACTAGATGATCCTCAGAGGTCTCTTCCAATCCTTACCAATATCTGTTTCTGTAATTATGTATACTATGGAGTACTAGAATCTTAAATCTCTATTTAATGCAGTATACAATTTATTGACAAACATTTTCAACAAACTTGATGGTTAGAGGTCCTTTAAATATTGGGGTATCCATCTGGCTATCTGGTTGTGCAGGTAAACTCTACAGCTGTTTTTGAAAACTTTGGTCAATCAAAAACTTTGTTGATATTTTCCTTTTTTAAAAAAGCCATTCTTTATTTTAAAATTATAAAAAAAAAAACCCCACAACCCAACAAATGCTACCTATTCGTGTGAGAATTAAAGTTTTAGTTTTATATAACATCTCACATAGTTGTAATTTCCTTGATCTCTTCAGATGACAAAATATCGATAGGATGCCAGAAAAATATGAGTCTATTTTATGGGCTACCAAGTCTGTACGTTTCATAGGCACAGAGACTCATGGAAGAGCACATTTTTAACTTCAGGTTTGAGCAAATAAGATACATTCTCAATGAAGCGATTTAAACTTCGCTTGTCCTAGTAGAGCAGTTAGCAGAAAGAATGTGAATCGGTTATAAAACTAAAAATTTCTTACTGCCAGTCTCCCTTGCTGTCCGGTGTGTAAAGCCAACTTTAGCTATTGACTGTGTTGAACTGGCTAATGGATGAAGCTGTCAAAAAAGAGACATGACATGATTTTGACTAGTGTATGAGACCTCTGCTTTCAAACTGTCATTTATTTGGCAATTGTTGGCATTTATTCCAACTATGAATATCACAAAGAATTACTATAAATTATTATGAATTAGTGATTTTAAATGCATTTTAGAAATTTGTGTGTAGCATTATTCCATTGAACAGCAATTACCTTTATATATCTCTTTTAGAAAAAATATCTCATTTAGAAAAATATTTTTGAATATATATATTTTGAAAATATTTTGACAAAAATGTCTAATAATAGCTAATTGCCACGTAATGGAAATGAAACGTGTAGCATAAACACTATTTACATCTTTGAAATCGTAGCTTTAAAATATCACTTTAAAACGCCTGTGAAACTTTCTTCCATGGTGTCAGAATCTTAGATCTCCATTCACTTTAATTCTATCATCTACTTTACTCCTAGCACTATTTTTATACATATTACGCTCCTCAAAAGTATACAATTATTATTATTACCTATATTACAGTACTGCCTAGAGCATGAATCAAGATTTGGGCCTCTGTGCATTAGATTCTGCACAAGTACCAATAAACAGATAGTTCCTTTACTAGAAACTTACATGGGCGAGAGAAATAAATTTTGAAGAGAAATGCACTATTATAATCTGTGGGGAAGAAAAATTCAGGCAGAGGTAGATTAAAGAGTTTATTCAAGACAGCACCAGGACTATAAAATACAAATCTTCGTAGTCTTCAGAGAGTGTCCAAGCTCTCCTGATCACTCCAGAGAAATATTTTATTCTTTCTAAATTTAAAGCTGACCACATGATAGGATCTTTAGCTCTTTCTTGTTATCGTCAAGCCAAGAGGAACACACTTATGTGTCTGTATAGAGAACTATGTGATTACTCACGGAAAGTAGGGATAGGGCATTCACATTAGATGTGCTTGGCAGCTTGTCATGTTCAGTCTAAAATATCAGTAGCCTCTCTTCACCAAACCCTCTGCTTCCTTTCTGTTAATTGTCCATGTGACTTTTGAATCTGGATGAGCCACAGACTTCCATACTTCTGGCCTTGCATGGGTGAACAGCAAGTGCACGTGTAGAACGCATATACCTGAATAAAAACACATAAGACATCTCTCTGACTGTGCCTCACAAGCCTAATCCTGGAGGCAACCTCCCAGCCACTTGCGGAAGACATACCTGGTGGTGTACTGCTAATAGAAACTTTTACCTGGTGTGCACAAAAGTAGGTGCATCTCTACTATATAAGAAATGACTGAGTTTCCCCCACCCTTCAGCCATGGGTTGTGCTCCAAGGGATCACGTTGTCTCTCCAAGTCACCCAGGTAGCATTGCCTCTGGGGACCTGCTCCAGCACTGTCCCACCTCCCTCTGGCATAGAGCTGCTGGAAGCACCACCACTGCTTCTGAAAGACGGAAGTAATGAGAAAAATCTTTTCCCAGTGGCTGTTGACACCTCTGTCCCCACTCCCACACCAGTATCCTGCAATGTGACTTTTTATCACTACCTTTCTTCACATTATTTCCAGTAGCCACATAACTGAGATGAGTTAAACAAGCCTTTCAAAAATTAAAATGATGTTATTTTCATAGGACTCCAAATTATAAATAATTTTTCTAAGCAGATATTTCAGACATGGCAGACAATGCTCACTACTAGCAACACAATGCTCTGATAAGAAACTGAGTTTCATCACACGCTGGCTGCTCCTTCACTGAACTCCAAAAACAAGTAAAATAAAGTATAAAATTTGAAGAGGAGTGATTTCTTCCGCTTAGTTTCTACTCCTTCAAAGTTCCCCCTATGATATAATTAGAGTTCCCTGTGTCAAAGTAGACCATTGCCTTTCAGACACTAGCACAAGCTATGTTTAGAAACTGCAGAGCTAGCTAGTCATAAAGGGAGCACACTATGAAGGAAGGACGAAAAAAAAAGAAGTTATTATAAGTAACTGTTTCTTGCTGTACACTGCTCACCTAAAACAGCTTCCGTATATGGTTCCTTGATGCAGAAGATGGGCCCATGCATCCTAAAACTGGAAGAAACTGTGAAATTGTAGTCAAACAAGCTAAAAAGAGCTGGGAGATCAATACAGGGTTTGAAGGATACTTTTTATTAAAGATTACAGCAGATTCTACATTAATAAATTTCAGCTCTTTCAAAGTTCAAGACAAAGGTTTTTAGGGCATTTTTTAGGGCCTGTATATATGCACAGGAGTTCTTGTGAACAAACTTCACCAGTTAAAATTATGTTCTTCAGGATATGTCTACCAATGCTATAGTCAGACATCCGGAGAAATAAACCTATCTTATAAAAGGAAAAGCACAGTGTTTTTCATCTAAAACAGAAAAAAAAATTGTTTAAAGTATATTTCTCCTGAGAATTTTTTTAAGCCTTCTGGGAGATTGGCACCATATACTAACTTATAGGCCATGAAGATTTTGTTTTCCTTTCTTTCACTTCGCCTGTGTTATGAAATACTGCTTTTATTACAGAAATCTTGGCAGTCACCTGTTTCTAGCAGTATTTGCTGCTCTGTAATGGCTGATTTTCCCTTAGGAATCTATATACCACTTTCAGCTGGTTAATATTTTCTCTACAGAGCTGTTTAGCAAGGGAGACTAGAAAGGCACTCGTTCTTAAATGTTGTAAAGATCAGTCTGAGAGCAAATCAAAGTGTCTCAAAATCCATTCAGCAGTCTTCATACACTGCTCACATGATTTGTTTCTTTTTGTCTCTAATCAAGAAGCAAGGAAGGGGAGCTATTATTTCGGCTGATAATTACTACATTACCTTAATGTGCCCAAGAAGGGGGTACGTATTGAACTAATCTTTGTAGTACTGGTTCAAAATTCTTGTTCTTTTTATACAAGCAGGTGGTAAGAAAAGGAGTTCGGGGTATCTTCTTCAAGCAAAATAATTTACATGATGTCTTTTCACACAAGTGGGATGTCACTTAAGGAAGAAGGCTGACATTACATTACATTAGCTGTTGTGGGATAATGGAGTCAACGTATTCAAGGTCAAGCCAGGACAAGAAATTTAATTATAGAATGTCAGCCGACAACCTCAAATTCACGTGGTACAGTAGGAATTCAAAGGGATCAGGAATAGGGCAGAACATGGTAATATATCACCCTCTTCGTTCTCTTGTAAACCAGATCATTTACATTTCCATAAGCACAATAAAAGACAGAGTATTAAACGTCAGTATTCATTTCCTAAGTCTCCATTCATGTCTTCTCCTCTGTTGGTGTGTCTTGGTGGATGAATCTGATTCCAAAGTCTCCAATCAGAATCTGCACCACCAGCAAAACAGAAGAGTCACATATCTTCTTTTGTTTGACTTCACATTTTTCTTTGCTGCACACTGTTCTCGTTATGAACTCTAGACAGCTATTTGAGATAATTTGCATGAGACAAGGATTCTCCCACTTCCAGATTATTTAATTCCAGGTGATGTAAACTGAAGAGCTTTTCATCCTTCCCCAGCCAAAGTACAGAGGGTCATTTCTACTTAGTCCATTCTACCGCAAAGCAAGGACTATTACTATCAAAGCAAGGACTTTGATAATGTCTCAAACAATGTTCCATTATAAAGATTAAACCATCTATATAGCCTTGGAAAATATGACAAATGACCGAACGATTTTTGTCTGTATTTTGGTCTGTTCCTAGACAAGATACAGCAGACACAATATGAATCAGGGATTCACGTGTATCTCTTTTCCATTCATCCAACACAGCATTCATCTTCATATATCCACAAATCGTGAATGCATATATCCACAAACCGGGAATTCAGTGTGCTCTCTTGAGTAGCACTGCCACTTGGTTTATGTCCCTTTAATTAAAACTGTCATTGCTGGGATTCTTTTTTTAATCTGCAAGTTTTTTGTGTAAGATAAATATTCACATTTTTAAAAAGGGGGGGGGAAGAGGCCCATCGCTTGCATTTAATCACACTAAACAAGCTCTTTAGACAATTTGTTCTGAAATTCCTCTAATTAGAGCTTGCCCTCCAGGTAATGCTCTGATCTGATTTACCAGTGAGTATAAATTAGGGACATTATGCAATTATCCCTTAGACCACAAATGAAAGGAACAGCTGGGTGGCTCGGAGGGGAAGCAAATAAACAGCTCCCATGAGATTTCTTAATAAAAAAATTATAATAAAAATCCCTTCTTCTAGATACAGTCTTTAGTGACTGCTTTTCTAGCCTACCATAAGAGCGATTCTATATTTGAATTTGCATTGAGAGATGATGGCACTTGGCATTCTGCATTAGCCTAGCACCTCTTCAGACATTGACACTCTGTGAAGGGTAGCTGTGGATTCATATCACATAGAAACCACCTTATTCAGGAGACATTAATGTTTTAAGTAACTGGCAAAAATATCTTCACTGATTAGCAACGATGATGTCATACATTCCCTATGAGTAATACATAAACCTCTTCCTGTCTTTTCTGCATTTTTTGCCCTCATTTTGGCTCCTGCCTATCTGTAACCTGAAGTGTCATAATCTCACCTGGGACAAGGCTTAAAGAATAACCAAATTCTATTTAACATACAATAAAATGTAGACAGTTGAAATACTGGATTAAAAATATTCTGATGTCATAACAGTTTCCTGACAGTAACAACAGTAACCCATACAAGTTCCATTCATGGCCTGCCTGAAATTTGTTTTTCCTTAGGAAAGTGACATCTTCTCTAAAATCTGAAATAATCAAAATTCAGAAATATTTTACCATCTCATAATACACTTAAATACATGTACATGTATATTTTTCAACTTTCAAGCTTCACTGTAATGTATGTAACAGAGTATAGTCTTAATATATGCATTACAGTTCCAACAAATGGTTATGAACCCACCTAAGCTAGGATGCAACTGTTCCCTTCTTTTCTTACCAAATAAAAAAGGGTTTTGAATCAAAAGGGGAGTAAACTTTGATCTGAAAATGTTTAGAGTGACCACTTAGGTAAACTGGTTGATACAACCTCAGCATATTTTTTCTGGCCTTTCTTCTTACTGTTTGTCTGTTAATCTTACATAGTAAGCACAAAGTCAGAATTGCACTCAGCTGTGAATGGCTCTAGATGAGCCCTGTTGTAGACCTCAAGTGTAATGGCTTTCTCACACAGTAGCCCTTCCAAGGTTATTATCCCTGTGGATGGAAGATATTACAGCAAAGTATGGCTTTCTCCCACCTTCTCTTTTGCAGGTAGTGATGGTCAGAACCAGAGATCGCTCAGAGGGGGAAACCTGAAGCTGTATTATTGCATACTGTATTTAGTGATCTATAAGCTTTATATATAGCTTACAGTACAATATGCTTAAGGGGGAAAAAAAACCATCAATAAATCATGCCACCAAAATGCTCCTGCAATGTCTTTCACAGCTGGTTGTACAGCCATAAGTACTCCCAGTGCCTCTCTGATCCACAGACACATCAACCAAGGTGCCTAGATAAAAGGCATAGCTCCTAAATTCTCTACCTGGCCAAGCAGAGATTTAATCCTTAGGCAACATCTCACTCATCAACTTAAAATCAGGTGTGAAGATTTACCCACTCCTAATTAAACACAATGATGCAACAGATAAAATAAACTATGGAAAGAAAGCTGTTCGGTTAACTAAATGATGTGAGAGGAAAGATTCATTGCTTTTATCTATCAGCAAATACTCCTGACTACTAAATTATATTGTGAGCCCCTGAAAGATGTAATTATTCCCCTCCTTGTCACTGTGTATTTCTCTCCCTAAGAAAACAGACAAGACATATGTGAATAGGAAACAGGGAGAGCTCCTCTCTCACACATTATGTCGTGCAGCTGACTCAGTTCAGAAAACGTTGTAATTTGCTATTACTATTGCACTGTGTCCTAAGTCCTAGAAATTCCTTTTGCTGCCCATAAGCTGCTCAGTTTATGCATACCCATATGCTGCTCAGTCCTCAAGCTTCCAGTTCCCAGAGAAATTTTCCATCACAGTAGTTCCATATAAAACTGAAAATTTCTTCTAAATTTCATCATACCATTATTTCACTAGGTATGTGATTTAACTACTTGTTTTTTGCTGATATTACCAGTGCTTATAAGAAATCTCTTTGTAATAACATTTTCCCTAGTAGGAACCCACCAAGTCAGTCATGAATTTTGGGGGTACCTCATATTACACATCATCATAACACTGATGCCATGTATCTTGTTTTGAATATTTGATTCTGCAGCAAATGTCAATGATAGGACATTTTCTATGTATATTTATGACACTAAACCTTTAGAACCAATAACTGAAAAAAATGGTACTGTGTTTATGTGTATAAATACATACACACATGTTTATGTGTGTGTACATATACCCAAAGCTCTTAATAACTTCCAAAAGTATTCTAGGATTTGCAAGAGATTTTGGACCTCTTTCCCAGTTAGAAGCAAAATCACATGGCCTTTTTGACTCCATGCTATTGTATTTAACTTCTTAAGCCATTAAGATTAATCAGAAAATCAGGTAGATACATACCTTTCAAAAACACTCTTTTGCTGGAGTAGGGGTTGCAATGCTACCTATCCTGCTCAGTTCTAATTTTTGATCTTTGTTAAAATGTCTCTTAGTAAAGAAATCACACATTCAAGCCGTCAAAGATCTTACATTTCTGCTTCATTTGTGTCAGTACTCTTGTTTTTTCCCCCACAATCCTTGTTTACACTCTTTAAAAGCATAATAATTTCAAATTTAAAATACTTCATAAACGTAAGTGAATAACTCGTTTCTCTGCTCTTTGAAGGGCAAAGACTCTTTCTCATCACCATTCTGGTTGGAAAAAAAAGGAAATAATCTATACTGAAGACCACAAAGACAAACCGGGGCTAATTTCTCCACAGAAAACATATATTTTTGAGCGATCAAAGTCAACCTCCTTCTGTGCTCCAGATGTCATAAGGATTGGCTACTACTATTTTATAAGACAGTAAACTCCTATATTATTCCTTCATTGTACCATCATTTTCTGATTCATTGCTTGGTTCTTATTTATTAGACTGCTAATACAAACTACTTGCAGAAAGACTATTCTGTTATTTTTTCTTTTAATTGAACTCAGGATTGTTCAGAAATATTCAGATACAGATAAAGCATACACAGATAAAAGCTTGAATTTTCAAGAGAGCACAAGTAACTTTTGCTTGTAATGCAACTGCTTGCCTGATTTCTTTAAGAACTGGGCAGGATATACGTGTTCTGACTTTAACTCCATTTGATTCTTTACCATAGGTTTAGAAAAAATATGAAAATCAATTAAAGTTAAGATACTTGCAAATTATTCCAAAGAACAGTTGTCACAAAATTCAGATAAGTTTGAACTAAGGCTTCATTTTTGCGTTTAATCTAACACAAATTTTGAATTCTTTCCAAAGCTGGGAAGCCTCAGTGGAAACTATTGAATGTTAATTGTACAACACCCACATTTCAGACAGCCTTGCTGCACATCTGATATTTTGAAATATCCAGTGTCCTTCCAGAAAACAGATTTGAGACTTGAATAGGCCTCAGAGTGCTCTTTGAAAAGTCTAGTTTGAAATAAAACAAACTTACAGGCATTCCCTTTCTAGGACAAGCAGAATCATATTCAAGCCTGAGAGAATCTAGATTAAAAGCAATGATGTCATCAGGAGAAGTCTTCATTACAATGAGATTTGCCTACAACTAAATGCACTGGCTTTCATAATATTTTTTATATTTTTACCCTAGGAATATCTCTCGGGGTATCATTTCAAAAAGAAAATATGATAGGAGACTCCAAAAGGTGCTAGATAAGTAAATATTGCATATATATGAATATATTTTATTTATAATCATGTCAGCCTCCACAATGTATACTATCTATTTCAGAAATTGTACTGCACAATCATTTAGAGGTTAGTAAAAATAGATAGGTCTATACATTTGGCTTTCATTAATTACTGTAGATAGTGGCAAAAGAGCTTTCTGGGAGCTGGTAATTATCCTGAAACATCAACTATGTGCTTTAGCATATTATGAAAAGGAAAGTCACACCAGTGACTGATCAGTGTTGGTTATAACTCTATACATCAAGAATTCAATTGGCAGCACTCAAGAATGATTACCTGAAAAAGATAAACGTTACTTTAATGAATATCTATATTCACCAACTGCTAATGAAGAAACAGCTACAGCACCATTTAAATAGTGAAAGCTTTGCATACACTAGTTTTAGCAAGGACTGAAAAAAAATATAACTTGTTATTCCAGATCTAATAAATTCTGGATTAATAATATTCTGGATAAAAATATAATATAATGTCACCATTTAGAGCAGGGCAGCAATAAACAGAGTGGCACATGCTCTGTGTTAACCCCTTGCCCTCCCACCAGAGGAAGGGAAAAAGGAGGAAAAGGGAGAGAGGCTTACAGATTGAATATAAAACAGCTTTACTAATAATAATACTAATAATATTAATAATAAAAGAAATAAAAAATATATACAAAACCGATACTGAGTTTCTCAGAGTTGGGTGCCAGGGCATTGGAGTCCAGTCAGCAGCTGCCAGGCAGCACCAGGAAGTCCTGGTCTGGACTCAGCAGTAGACAGGAACTGGATTCAGGAATGCACAGATCAGAATCTGGATCAGGATCTCAGGCAAGACAATGAGCAGGGTACTCTTCAGAAGCCAGCCATGGACAGAGAGACCGAGACACTCCTGATCTCCTAGCTTTAAACTGAGCATCACATGTATGGCATGAAATACCCAGCTGGTCAGCATCAGGTCACCTGTTCTGTCCACCTCTCCCTGCAAGTACGACCCTTTACAACTCCTCACTTGTGGAACCTGAGAAGTCTATCAGTGACCTTGGCTGCTATAGTAATAA
>Ga0065711_1036376_pt1 | contig 21060 bp, 18 predicted proteins | sample Hoacrofraction12_FD_59098 | JGI IMG/M metagenome (GOLD analysis project Ga0065711, IMG submission 59098) | Hoatzin crop microbial communities from Cojedes, Venezuela - Epithelial fraction 12 v2 (version 2) | ecosystem: Host-associated > Birds > Digestive system > Esophagus > Crop | place...
TGGTTTTAGTATTCCCTGGAAAGAAGCGGTATGCTTCCTGTTTAACCAATGTGCACTTAGAAATGCGTCCATCCAGTGGAAAGGAAGCAAGTGAAAAGTGAAAACAAGTAAGTGAAATACAAGAACAGAGATGCTGAAAACATGGAGTGGTCTTTAGTGAGCGGTGCCAGTTTGGCTTTGTCAAGTATGGAGGTGGAAAGGGAATTGTCTTGTGGGTCTTCCTTGTGGTTTTAATGAGACTGCAGTGTGGGGAGGAAGAAGAATAAGCAACGGACATGAAGGTAAGATGTGACGCAATGCAAGTGTGTGCGTGGAGAAATTGTGGGATTTCCTGAGGAATGTTCTTGAGGTGGATTGGGGTGGCTAGGAGGGTAGGAAGGGTTTTGCTATGGCAGTTAATACAGTGCCTATAAATACCTACCTACTTACGTTTGGACATGGAACCATGCTCGTGGTAAAACCAAGTAAGATTTCTGAGATTTGGGACATTGAGATGTTCAGCGGAAAAATTCAGTCCACCCAAAACCAAATTTAATTTTTGCTATGGGAGTGGTGAAATGAATTCATTAACTATGAATTCATTCACTTTTTAATTTATAAGCTCTTCAGGGAAAGAGGTCTTTTCTTGGTTGACTTTAAGTAAGGGTTCTGGGCTTGCCTTTCACCAGTAAGTGAGGTTTTGATGCACTGTGCCCTGATCTCTGTCTTTGTGTGAATGCCTTTTCCAGTTGTATATCATTTGGTTTACAGAGGTTCCAGCATGCTAAGCCAGTTTTTATCATGCAAAACTAGCTAGTTGTGAAAACTGGGAGAGTGCATTTGGATATCCTTGGCTAAATTAGCGAAGTTTGGCTCCAACTGGTTTCTCTTTTTGTGGTTTGGTTGTGGGGGTTATTTCGTGGGGGTTTTTTTAGTTGTGTTATTTTTTTTCCTTTTATACCTCAGGAGTAAACTTCTGTGCATAGCCTGAATTCAGGTTCTGATATTTGATGTTTCTGCATTATTCTTTTCAGCCTTTCTCAAAATAATCATACTGTTCAGATTCTTCTGCTATCTAGTGCAACTCTGGTTCTCTGTGGCTCTGGATAATGGAAAACTGACTATATATTGCACAGTGTGCTCATTTGTGTGTGTGTATCTATATAAATATCATTACTGAACCTGGGCTGCTGTGGAAGACCTAGTTCTGGAACGGATGGAAGGGAGATTTCTGTTGTGTGCTGAACCACTCTGCAGAATTCGGGGCATGATACAAGCTCACGTTTGGTAGTGGCATCCCCCCTCAGAAAGTGTTAATTAATACAACATAAAGTGCAGCCTGTAGAGGAGGACGGACATCACAAGAGAACAGAGCAGAAAGGTAACACAGACTGGTGAGACTCAACAGCAGCAGTCAGAAAGCTTCTAAATGCTAGAAAGTTGTACGTGCACACACTGATTGACAGATGCTGCTATTGTGTGGAGGCAGAAGAAAGAATAAACAGATGACTAACTAGGTGGTGGACAATAGCTAGACTAATGAGTGTCAGGAATGACTAAGTAGGCAGAGGAATGTGGCTGAAAGAAGTGTTTATTTGACTGTATGTGCTGAGGAGGTGGCTAATAATGTTAGTTAGATTATTCCAATAAGAATCTTGCATTTCCATGTTCTCAAGTCTAAATCCAGCATACGTGCATACCAGCGCAGCATTTTGCAAAGCATACTGTCACAGTGTAATTCTGTGAGGTATGGCAAGCTTACATTTGGACCTGGAACCAAACTCACAGTTTCTCCAGGTATGTCTGAATTCTCAGATGTGATTCCTCTTGGAAGTATTTCTTTCACTTTGCCAGTTATTTTACCTATTTTGTCACTCCACAATATATTAGGAATAGGACTACAAATTTTTAACTGCTATAAGAGCAAGTGATTTCCATGGCTGCATACGTATTTTCCCCTCCCTATTCCTGATGATGAAATAGCCATAGCTATACAGATGAAATAGCCATAGCAGAAGTTTTACCTATGCAAGAGGTTTTTACTGGAAAGTCAACAGAAAGTGGTCTCCTAAATGAAAAATCCTCACATAGACAAGAGGCAAAGGGAAACGGAGAAAGCCAGCACAGGCCAGCAAAATGCAGACTGATGAGACTAGCCTCATAAAGCTGCAGCAGGTAAAAAGGACTTTTCTAGTACATGGCTGTTAACACTTTAAGATAACAAGACTCCTAATACTATGCTGAGGCAAAATATAAGCACATATTGGGTCTTTGCTTTGGAGACCCTCAATAAATCTGTAATGATAAGCGGTGGGTTTCTGAGTTGTTGTGGAGCATTATATAAATACTTATAGGAAGTAGCTTAGGAAGCGAGGTCATCCCTGAGAATAATACTAAGTTTATAATCACAGCCAACTAGTGTTGAATACTGTGAAATTACCTTGGCCGTCAACATCCATGTGAAGCTTGGAGCACATTAGAAGTGAAGCTCTGAAACTGTTGTTTCTGAAATGTGAGAAGTCTTAATAGCTAGGGGTGGAATAGATAACCAGACAGAGGGGAAAGAGGTCAATAAGCATAGCTGAATGACTTTTGGGAAAAGATGGAAAGGTGATCCTGACCACAAAATAATTTTCTCTGTACAAAAAAGCTTGAAAAAAATTGTGCTTTGGCAGGTGCTGCCACCAGTGTTTGAAAAAATATCCTCCCAAAATCCTCTTTTCTTGTCTGAAACTCTTCGTAAAAGGGAAGAAAGTATGGCAGATCCTGAAACACCAATGCTTTTTTGTAATTCTATCAATTTTTCCAAATTTCTTAAGAATACTTTTAGGAGAATTTAATATCTAAATAATTTGCCTTTACTTTTGAAAAGTAGTGTTTCCATTTCTTAAAATGGTAGTGATTGTTAAGAAAATTTCAAAATAATTTTATTATGAAAGTCAAATAGCATAGTAATATAATGAAACTGTTCATTCTGAAAACCTCTGGGGAAATTCCTCATATCTCAAATGACCCTCCTGACCCTGTTCAAGAACATCTGAGAAAAATAAGAATCTCAAGTTTGTATGGAGCTATCAGCAAGCTAAAGGAGCTATAAATCAAGGCTCTGCCTGAGATCATTTACATGTCCCCAGATTTACCATTCTGGTCATGTCTGTATGCAACTGCTCCAGATCTTGCTCTGGTCACAATGTAGAACCTAAGAGCTTCCCAAGTGCATCTTGAAACCTCAGTGTTTAATGGCAGAATAAGCAATGGTCTCCCTGCCACAAAGAAACTGCATACCAAAAAGTGTGCTTTCTACTTAAAAGCTAACTGGCAAATTTGCTCTGGAATGACTCATGACTAATTCAGATGGCAAATACAAGAAAATGGGATGATAGCATTTGTACTATGCCATCAATTAAAGGTGAGCTGTGAAGTAATAGTAAATAAACTAACTTTTGAGAGAACAATCTGACTGGCAGATTAAACAAACAAAGAATAAAATGACGAATAGAACTCGTGATGCAAGTGGCTTTATGGAAGCAATGGGATAAATTCAATGGAGGAGAATATTAAGGAACAGGTGTTTGGGAGTCTGAAAGATGAAAAACACCACTAAAAAGTTAGTCAGCCAGAAGTGACTAGATAGATGGATCTATCTAATCACTGAGATAAATAGGGTTTCTTTTGGTAGAGTATTTACTTGTTGAAGGTTCCATTCAATACCACCCTGGATATTGTAGAGGCCTGTGCTATTGTGTGACTATGGAAGTAGTTATAAACTCACATTTGGATCTGGGACAAGACTTCTGGTTTTGCCAGGTACATTTATCCTGAATTTTTGCTTAATTTACAATATTGTTGTGGATACACACCAATATATGGGAAATGGCAGCTGTGAAAGGCATAGTAGCCTGAGGTCTCACTTTAACCAGTGGAATTTTTCCATGGCAGCTGTCCAAGTAGTCTTCGTGAGGCAGCTGCAGGCAGGTATGTGCTTTCAGTGCTCTTTCATCAATTGCATTCCTGTGCTAAGCCAAGACAAACCTTGTTTTTGCTCTTCTGTTAAGTCAGTCATGTGGATTTATTCTCTCTAAATCCATGCCACTTCCATTGGCCTCAAGCAAAGTCATGGATGATATATGTCAGCTGAAAATGCATTGAAATACAAGAATGGCCGTAATTTTTATATTGCTGGAAATGAGGTGGCAATGTGCACTCGCAACCCAGAAAGCCAATCATACCCTGGGCTGCAGCAAAAGAAGCATGACCAGCAGGTTGAGGGAGGTGATTCTGCTACTCTGCTCTGCTCTGGTGAGACCCCACCTGCAGTTCTGTGTCCAGATCCAGAGCCCTCAGCACAGGAAAGACACGGACCTGTTAGAGTGGGTCCAGAGGAGGGCCACAAAAATGATTAGAGGGATGGAACACCTCTCCTATGAGGAAAGGCTGAGAGAACTGGCGTTGTTTAGCCTGGAACAGAGCAGGCTGTGGGGAGATCTTATTGTGGCCTTTCAGTACTTAAAGGGGGGTTATAAGAAAGGTGGGGACAGACTTTTATCAGAGCATTTTGTGATAGGACAATGGCCAATGGTTTTAAACTAAAAGAGGGTAGATTTAGACTAGATATAAGGAAGAAATTTTTTATGATGAGGGTGGTGAAACAATGGAACAGGTTGCCCAGAGTAGTGGAAGCCCCATCCCTGGAAACATTCCAGGTCAGGTTGGATGACACTCTGAGTAACCTGATCTAGTTGAAGATGTCCCTGCTCATTGCAGGCGGGTTGGAGTAGATGGCCTTTAAAGGGCCCTTCCAACTCAAACCATTCTATGATTCTATGAGTCTATAATTTAGAAAATATCCACTTACAGTGGTAATCACCATTTTAGCTGGTTCTTACTTGTAGAAGAATCCCACTAACAACAGTATACTTATAACATTTGTAATACATTGGAATAAGAATTGGACTGCCTTTTAACTGGTTTGTCTGATGTACAGATATTGTATTATCCACAAATATTGCAAGTGGATTCTGTTCACGACTGGGACTTGAATCCAGATTTGAAAAGCTGTTGCAGCCACAAGGCCATACTTAATGCTTACTGCTGCTACCACATATCTAAGTAAGTGAGAGTATACGAATCCTGAAGTGATAGAGACAGAAGGTTCAGATTGCCTTCATAACTGCTGGTGAAGCTCTAAGATCTAGACAGGGTTACAATGTGCCACTGAAACCAGCAAGAAGATAACAGTAACCAAGGTCAAAGGGTTTTTTACAAAGGTTTCCTGGGTCATGTGAATTATAAGGGTGGAGAAGGATACAAGCTGACATTAGGAAAAGGAACCTTGCTGGTGATCAAGCCAGGTGGGTAGCAAACAGTGAAACATTCAGGCGAAAACTTGGACTGAAAGGCAGTAACCCCAACCACATGGCACAGTGAACACAAATTTTAGGTGATGTTGCAAATGGAAAAATACAGATTGTTCCCAGTACTGTCCCAGAAGGTGTAATACACAATCGCAACAGTGAACATTTTTTTATTTGATCGTCCTGTTTCTGATCTTGATAATTTTCTAGCAGATTTCTTTGGTACTTTGATGGTGACCTAAATCAATGTGTTTTGTCATTGCTCCCTTAAATTATTCCCTGCTTTGGAATGCCTGTTGACCTGATTATCAATATGCATTGGGAAAATCTGTCTACATTTTTGTAGAGGTTGGCACCAGTGTGCCAACCAGGGGTATGTGAAACTCACATTTGGAACTGGGACCCAACTTCTTGTCACCCCAAGTAAGTTTGAGCTTTCTGTTCCATATTAACACCAGGATTGCCAAATCATTTGCTCATTGCATAGATGGACTAGGGACTTTCATGGAAACATGTTCCAACTTCTTTTTGGCTTCCCTTGACAAAAAAAAGTTGGAACAGGGATGCTATGTTGGAATCCATGGAGTGCTTGGCTATGGTGTGGCAGTGACCCACTGCAGGAAAGAACAGTTGAGAAGATGGTAATGTTTGCACAGGTTTAATAGTCATGGCACAGTGCAGGTACACATAAAGTACTGCATACAGTTTACACATGGCTAAAAGCTACATTAAAAATTTAGCATTTTTATAGAGTTTCTGGCTATTAAAGTTTCCAGATTTGATTTTTGCATCTTTAAAATAATATCCGGAAGTTATTCTGACTAATGGCTTATATAATTGATTTCCTAACTCTTAGCCTAAGATAACATGTCATTATTTTTTGGTTTTAAAATCTGAAAGTAAGGCCCCCTTCCATATCTGTAAAAACTGATGTTACAGCGTGAGCAGTTAGGAACTAGAAAATTTGTATTTGGAAAAGGAACCAAATTTGTTGTGATGCATGGTAACTCTCTTTCCTTTCCTCAGTTACATTTTAAAATGCTGTAGAAACCTGAAAAGATGGAATGAATTTTCAAATATCTTTGTGTGTCATCCTCTGGTAAACAGCTTTCCAACATATTTAGTATGAGGAGCCATTGGAATATGCAGCTGGCTGGCAGGAATTTATTGCAGAGGCTTCTCATTGAATGGGAAACTGAAAGAAGAAGTAAATTTGTGTTTGGAAGACAGACTAGATTTAAAGTCAACCCAGCTGAGTAAGATCTGGAGAAGGGCAGGCTATGCAGGTATGAAGGTGGGAGTAGTGTCCACTGGTTAGTGCTTCTGAATAGCTCTACCTTTATTGGGAATGAACATAAACTCTAGATGAAGAGTGGAGGGTGGAATGAAGGCTGAAAGAAAATGAACCCAGGATTATTTTTCAACAGGGTGCTTGTAAAGATGGAGCAGGGAGACTGGGAATAGTGGGAAATGGGACAACAGCTCAATGTCTTAGGTTAGTGATGTTGTCATCTCATTAACTTCTGAGTCCTGTCAGACAGTAATAGTGTATTGCTTTAGACTGAGGGGAAAAAAAATCAGAGATACCTCTGGGTTCATGTTTAAGTTTTAGTTTCACACTGCATTGCGAAGAAATTTTGCAGGTGATTTAGACTATACTATTTGCAATGATTCAGACTGGGGTGCGTGGGATACTGGACCTAGGAGAGTAATTTAAGGAAATGGCACAAGGCTATGATCCCAAATAAGTTATCTGTTTAAATGTACCCATTAAATAGACTGATCAGGAAAGGATGTCGTTTTGCTGTGAAATAGACATCTACATCTGAGACAATTCCACAAGTGTAAGATCAAACATTGATCTGACTTTTTGATATCAACATAAAAATGATCTTCTGCCTGGTTTTTGAAAGAGGTTTTAGGTTTATTCTTTTGAATGACTTTTTTTCTTACTCATTAAACAAATATGACTTTTTTGGCTGGTGCTACATGAATAGTTAATCTGCAATTCAGAAAGTTTCTTTTTTTTTGAGTTGAAATTATTTGAATTGAGGGTTGGACTAGATGACCTTTAAAGGTCCCTTTCAACCCAAACCATTCTATGATTCTATGATTTTTTTTAATAGAAATCAAATCACCGACATACATATAAAATTGGAAACTTGTTCTGGCAATTAAAACCCACTCTGATTTTGGAAGAAAAAGCATGCAAAATTATTTTGTGAAAATGACAGAGGATCTCAGGAGGTTCATGAGCAGCCACTTCAGGTCTTTTTGTTTCCATAAAAATGTTACACAGAGGGGTTAAGCCATCTCATTCACCTGTGAGCTTTAAAGAGTGGATTAGATAAGCAGACTTGCTCCTTCTGACCCCCCAAAATCTGTCCTTAACATCATTGAAACGAGCAGCAGAGGAGATCATAGTAAATCTAACCTGCAGTTTAGGTGATGCATGAACAAATCTGTACATGAACACAAATACAGTATTGCTTCCCAATATGGAATTTAAGAAACAATCATCTCAATTTTTCCTTAATGTGAGCACATGCTATAACACCAGGATTTATCTTGTTTTTGTACTAGAGGAGTATTTCGTCCACTGAACACTTGATTTCTCCTCCCATACTGGGTATCTTCCCCAATTAATTCAGCTTTAGTTTTGGTTCAGAGCGAAGTCTTCCCCTTTAAAGCTTTGTGAGAAAGATCTTGGATGGTTTTGGTAGTTTGACTTCCCCAAGTGTAATTACAGAGGCACCGATAAACACATTTTTGGAGTGGAGACCAGAATTATGTCTGAATCCTGTAAGTGGAGCAGCATATTCACATTGGCAAATACTGAATCTGTGCACAGAGTTCTTGTACTTTGGATGACTTGTCTGATGCTGGACTAGGACCTGGCTTCTTCTATCTGAGTGCCTCCAGACATGAGCACTGGAAGTCCAGAGAAGCGTTCAGGTATTAAAAGAAGCGTTCAAGTATTAAATGTAGACATCTAGGCTCGCTGTAGACATCCTCGCATCCATGCATGGCTGGCAGATTTCACAAAGGACCTCTGCTATATCTTTTGTAATTTCCATTGGAGGACAGCCAGCAAGCATCACTGAAGTTCTTGTTAAGTCACTGGAGTTGCTCCTCTGGGGTCAAGATTAGCCTGTATGAGTGTTTGAGGGGGTGTATTTCCTCTGAGTTGGGCGACAGCTCCAGGCTGAGTCTAGCTGTGGAATATCATGTCTCTGGCTAAGAAATGGTAAGATGATCAAAGACCTTTATCACAACAACTCCAGTCTGACCAGAGATTCAGAAAGTTTGCTCTGGAGGGAATGGAAAATGAGATAAATCTCTGTATAATACAAGCTGTGTGTTAAACTAGTTCAGGATTTCTACTGCAGCTTGTTTGGAAAAAACAGCATAGGTGTCAGTCTGATGTTGGAATGGGCTTCTACGGCTCACTCCCTGAAATCAGCCTCTGGAGTTGGCTTTCTCTGTAGACTGGTCAGGAATAGCATTCCAACAGCTCCTGTTCTTCAACATGGAAGATATCCTTCAGTAAATATTAAATTAGGCACGGGGGACAGCTCAAGAGTATCATGATTTACTTCTCAATCTTTCCCGCAAATAGAGGTTATAACTATCAATACAGCATCTCCAACACATCCACCAACTCATTAAGACAGAATAACAGGAAACATAGGTCACAGTGCTGTGGTTATAATAGCTGATATTTACCAAGACTGCTATCTGCAAACTTTCATAACAGTGTGCAAATATGCAAAGCAACTTATCGGAAAAAGATTCTAGTACCAGAACAAAGCCAGCAGCCACTCCGAGCAAGAATGAGAAATGAGTATTTTGCAAAACAGGTATTGCTGAAGTTGCCTGCAAAAATTTGACCTTATTTTTTACCTGCTCAAGATAAAAGAATTACACAGATTGAAATGATGAAAAACATCCCAATTTGGAGAGAGGTGGATATGCAGTGCTTCAGAAAGCACAGTACTCATAATGAGAGATGCAGAACAGCTCAATCAATTCCTCCTCTTTCGTATCCATGTACTCCATGACAATGATGTATGCTGGTTCATCTGTACTTTATACAGGGATCTACCATCAAGCTTTGTATCTGCTCCTGTCTCCTTTCCCTAACAAATGATCACTGAAATCTATTTCCAAAACAGTAACTGATAGTATGGGAGGCGGGGAGTGGGGTTGAGGGAATCAGAACATACATTAGACCATATTCTGCATAGCTGGGAAAGAGACAGTCTCAACAGGTTTTTCAAAGCCAGGGCAAAGCTGGGACAGATGAACCACAATTCAGGGGAAGGGCCAGAGAATGAATCATTAGGCTTTGTGGATTAGTTTTTTTCTGAGATCATACTAATAAAGAAGGATGGCTGTTTCTCTAAGGTGCTGACAACTGACAACTGAACAGATGAAAAGCACTTATCATCTCAGTGACAGAACTAGGGTCTGCACTTGCATAAGAATTTGGGACAGTTTCTCAAAGCCAAAATTCAGTCCAAACTTTCCCCTCAGGAAAAAATTAAAACTTCTTCATCTGGGAGCTAAGCTGTCTTTAGTATTTCTACAATATTTATCAGTGTGGTGTGTGAACAGGGACAAAACAAATATTCATCTAAACTCTTAACCCTATGTGATAACATTTTGTCAGTTCATAAATGTGAGCTGAAGCTCTGGTTTAAACCTGTGATTGCGAAGTCCAACGGAAAATGCAGGCAGAGGGTTGCTGTGAGCCCCAAATCTGTATCTTAGCTACTGAATGTCTTCAGTGATATTTCATTTTTTCATCATTAAGGTACTGTAATGCCCATAACATTTTACTATTACTCACGAACAAAGATTTAGGAAAGCACCTTCTCAAAGAATCAGACTTCAGAAATGGGACAAGATGAGATGCACGCATAGAGTACAAGTTTACAAAGCTAAATGTGCAAAAAAGAGTTTAACCACAGGTAGCATTTTGACATGTGTGGAAAATCCTAGTCTAACTGACTTGCTAGCAGAATTTGAAGCAAGAAAACAGAAATAAACCCCAGGTGTCTGGGGTCTACAGCTTTTAGTTCCCCAAACCCCTCTTCTGCAGGGTAAAATTGAGTAAAAAAATCTTGCACTACACTGTCAGGTGGTGGAACATAATGAAAAATTTGTTTGTTTCATCTTTCTTTCCCTAAATGCAAACTTGTGTCCCTGCTTTGCAGTGTCTTTCTTAGCTTTCTCCTACAGGAACACAGTTAGCTAGACTTGTGGTAAATGTGGAGACCCTTAAGATTTGGTAATTTATCCTGTGTCACTCAGGACAGGTGGAGAAAATGGGATTTTGAATGTCAGTGATGGATTTAACTACACATTTGCAGAAAGGGCAGAATGCCCCTGGGCTGCTCAGTTCTCTCCACACACATTACATCTCCTAGCAGTGAAGGAAGAAGAGAGTGCTCTCTCTGCCTGTTATACACATTCCTGAATGCGTCCAGATCCATAAAGGAAGCCTGGGCTGCAGAGTAGAGTGGAACAAGTTGTTACAGAGAGGAATGACTAGGTTAGATATGGACATCTAGGGTGTGGATACCCACATGACTGTCATTTGAGATGCTCTAGGGATCCTGCCTGATCACTGTCTGTGTCTCTCGCACAACATAAGTCAACAAAAGTCTTGTGTAGCTTCTGCATCATCTGCTGTGGATGCCTTGGTTCTCTAAAGTTGTCCTAGCACAAGATGCCTATAATCAGGCAACTTCTCACTGGAATCACAGAAAAACCTACATACCTATGTGTCTGTATGTTAGGACTGAAGGAACTATGACTGTGTAGTCTCATCTAATGTCTCTTCTCCTCTCCGTTTTCAGATGTTACTCCATCTCCTTCAGTCTACAGGCTGATCTCTAAAGATGATGAGGATTTGGAAATGTGCCTTATCACAGATTACTCCCCTGAAAAGCTTACACTTAACTTGGCTGATAAACAGACAAATGCTGTTGTGGAGGTGGCAACACCCGAGAACAAACATGAAGCTAGCTACCTGTCAACCTACTGGGCCAAGAAAGATGAAATGCAGTGCCATGCAAATCACGAAGACTTTGGAGAACTGAAGGGAGAGGATCCTGAAAGTGGTAATGGCATTGTCGGATGTGTGAACAGGGCTAGAGCTGTTCTGGTTTCTGTGCTATTAGTATGAACAGTACTTGTTCACATCTCCTAGCCTTGCAAACAAGGCTGAATTCTGCTACCATATTCCACAGGAATGTTTCTTTGTTGCCTCTGTTTTCTTTTGCCTTTCTCCTTGGTGGAAGCAGGATTAAGGGTCAGTAGACTGCAGTGTACACTCACAGCTGAGAGATCTTAAAATCACACTGTGGGGTATACAAATCTTGAAATTCCTTTGCCCGATGGGACAGTAAAGTGCACTAAAGATCATATTTTGTGCTTGCCCTGAAAACAGCAGAAATTAATGTTTATGGGAAGGTTTACTGGCCAGAAACTCTAATCCAGTCCTTCTAAGTAAAGAAACATTTATGAACTTTGGAAGAAGTACATTTCTGTTATTTATTCAATTTATTGTTACTATCTGCAGGTGCCAGCACTGTCTGTGTTACAGGCATGTCTCTACACTTCAGGACAGGTATGTACACAGCATTTTAGGAGTAAAGCTTAGCCTAATTAAAGGAAATCTCTTCACTGTTTGCAGAATTCCTGTTGGAGAAAAAAGCTCAGAATGGAAATTTCCAAAAGGGCCCCACAGGCTTTAAACATCAAGGCTAGAAGTCCTTGGGTTAATGTAGTCTTCCAGATCCGAGCTGGCAATTTTACATGACCAGTGTAGCCAGTGCCTACATGCCCTTGCTAGGACTAGCCAAACAACTATTGCTCATCACATAACTATTTAAGGTACCGATATGAGTCAGCCTTACTGGATGTTTGTCTGCATTCCAGACTTCAAAAGAGTTGTTTTTATATTTGGGTGCACAAACACCTAATGAACCAAAAGATAAGCAGGTGGTTTCTGCACTGTGTGCTCAGAAGCAGGGTTGCACCAAAGATACAGTGCATTTGAGCAAGCTTTGTTTCAGCTCATGGCTGTGGGAGTAAACTAGCTGGTGCAGGAGCCCAAGCAATTGCTGTTCCTGCTAGTTCAAAGGAGCTGAGCTTGCCTCTGCACTTGCCCCGTTTGCAGAATAGCTGTACTTTTGCAAATATGCAGCCTTCCTGAAAGGCAACCAGTTAGGCAAATGTTTCTAAAACATCACTTCAGGAAAATAATTCTTAGTAAATTTGGCTGATTTGATCAGTCATTTCAGAGAGAGCTTTTAAAAGATAAAAATAAAATGACTTTTCAATGACAGCTCTCTGCTTACCCAATATCAGTCAATGTATTTTCAAATGAAAATGGCTTTATAACTTAAGATTAATAGAAAACCCAAATAGTTTTTGTGTTCTTTGAACAAAATTTTATCTTTTTTTCCCTTGTCCATCTCAAAAAAATCTAGGGAGAGGAAGGAGGGACACCTCCAGCACCCTGGGTTCATAATACACTGTATTTAAAAACAGCTAGATGATTGGAAAACTTGCATATTGGATAATTAAGTGGTTATTGAATGAAAACCTGGCCCTTGAAACACCAACTGGAACAAATGAAAGTCAGTGAGACAGTCCTGCTCACCGTCTCTTTAGCTATCCTACTAGCTGACTCAGTTACACAAAGTGGAACAGCTTCATTCAGAACTGCTTTTAAGATTGTCTGGAAGCCAGGATATCTCAGTGCTTTTGTGACTTTCATTCTCCGTTACTTTTACAGATGAAAACCTGAACATGCTGTCTTTATCACAGCTGGGCCTGAAAATAATTTTAATGAAAGGAATCATTTTTAATGTGCTGATGACGATGCTTATGTGGAAGAAAAAGTGAGTACGCATGGGGGTGGTAAGGCCTGACAGAAAACATCTGGATCAGTTCATGAGTTATGAATGTTCCTTCTCTCTGTAATACATGTTTATGCAGTCTATCCATACACCTTTTGTCTACCAACAGTAAAATCCCTCTACTTCTTGGGCCATATTGCTCTTTTCGTCCAGCCCTCAAGTCTACTTTCTTTTCCTTAGCCACATGCAAATTTAACTTTTTTCTTCTTTCTAGACATGTCTTCCTTCTACCTCTGTATCCATCCCTTCCCTTGTCTGCATTCATCCATCAGAGTCATCCCCTGACCAGTCTCCAGCAGGGAAAGTTTGATGCTTGTTGACCTTAAGACCTCAGACCTAACATATTAGTTTTGGCTTAGTACCTCTTTCTCCTCTTTCTATTGCCTAGGCACTTCAGGTCTACAATTGTGTAGCTGTGACTGTATTCAAGATAATGATTATATAAAAATCCCTTTATTTTTGTTACAGGAATGAAAGTAACCAGATGGTGCAGTCCTGAAGTACCAAAAAAAATGTGCTGAGGAACCTATACCAGAGCATCGTGTTCAAAAGGGAGCATCGGCATTCCTGTTGCAAGGGATCTCACTTGTTTCTCTACATCACGCCAACCATCCTAGCCTAAATTGCTTTATTTGCACTGTTATAAAGCTACCCAAAGATAAGCTTAAATTTTTCAGCATTCTGCTTCCCAAGACGCTTGATTCATTTAGCATGACAATGCCCCTTCTGCATGAAGCACAGTTTGCTATAACTATAAATTGCCAAACATCACTATTACCTGTGTTAAAATAACACACGATTCTGCTTGGGGCAGTGCTGTTTGTTGAAAACTGCAAGATAAATATCACTTGAATGTGCATTTTTCATATTTTGATAGCTTTCAAGTATGCATATCTCAGAGTGCACCCCCACAGGCACCTTTTCAGTTGCAACTGAAACACTGAAAAGTAGAAGGACACTTCTTCAGGGTGCTATGCACCATGTCCTGCTATCTTTTGCTAGATCAGAGCAAGGTTATTTTTTTTTCCCCTAAAAGATGTGCTACTAGGTCTCTCAGAAGTCCTGAATTCAGTGAAATTCTCACTTCATTATCACAGAACAAAAGAATGGGTTTTTGTATTTTTTGAAGTCTACCTGGCCTTAACATTTTCTGAATTTAAACCAGTTTAAGATTTGGCTTTGCTTTTAGTAAAAATACAAACTGCTTTTGTTCTTTTTGGTTAGTTCTAATAACCTTAGATTTCCCATGTTCTTTTTATACTCATTGCATAAAACTACACTGAAATATTTACCTGTCCATGTGGGCACTCCTTGGAAACAGTCCATGCATGTGAAATTCGCATGCTGCTAATTCTTGAATTGTACTGGCAACCACACTGATGTCTTGGCATTTCTTTAGGCCTTTGGCTGCTATTAAACAATTCTTATAAAAAACAAGAAACTTGTTTGTATTTTGTCTTTGTAGTTTGAGGAACTTGTTTTACCCTTCAGATGAGCTTTAGAAATGAGCCTGGCCGTTGAGGGGGAGGAGGGAAGGGGCATCAGGACTCTCTCTTCAGCCTGACTTGGCCACCAGGTGCTGTTTGCAATAACTGGCTGGATCCACCGTGGGGGTGACAGCTACAAAGTCCCTTTCCAGGACATCTTTGCTGTGAGATCAGCGTGGCTGGCTTGGAGCACGGGGAATGGAGGAAAGCATCTCTCCTCCAAGAGTAGACTCTGTGCAAAGTAAAAACAATGGTAAAATATGGCTTGCCCAGAGTGAGAGGACTAGTATGTGGTCCGAGTTCTTAGATGTCTGCTGCTATGGGGAACACAGGAGGCTGAAGTGTCCTGCCTCTAAGTGTCCCCCAGTCCCAAGTGCCATTGGAGAACAAGGTGCCTGCTTTGCACTCCTGACACCAACTGACCGACCTGCATCTCCAGGTTCAGTTTGTCACCGGCAAGACTGGAAAGGAAATTTTTGCCTTTTGGGACATTGATTTATCCGCCTTCTTCTGAAGCATCAGAGATTTCTCTGGAGGAAGAAATGCAAAGGGTGCTCTGAAAGAAAGACACCCCTCCCGCAAAGCATGAACTTTGCTTGGACCTCACACCAGTGCCCAAACTGCATGGCAGGGAAAGCCTCACCAGACTGGTGGGGGTAGTTCCCTCTCATGAGATATTTTTTACTCTGCTGGATTCACAGCCATCATAATGAACTTCGATTTTTGGAAAGGCTCATGTTTCAAATGCTGTTAGCCAAAAGCCCCGGCACTTCATGCCTTCTGCCACTCTACTCTGGTGACACCCCACTGGGAGCCCTGCGTCCAGCCCTGGAGCCCTCAGCACAGGAAAGACATGGACCTGTTGGAGTGGGGCCAGAGTAAGGCCACGAAAATGATTAGAGGGATGGAACACCTATGCTGTGAGGAAAGGCTGAGAGAGTTGGGGCTGTTCAGCACAGAGAAGAGAAGGCTCCAGTGAGACCTTATTGTGGCCTTTCATTACTTAAAGGGAACTTATAAGAAAGATGGGGACAAACTTCTTAGCAGGGCCTCCTGTGATAGGACAAGGGGCATTGATTTTAAACTAAAAGAGGGTAGACTTAGACTAGATATAAGGAATACATTTTTTATGATGAGGGTAGTGAAATACTGGAACAGATTACCCAGAGAGGTGGCAGAAGCCCAGGTCAGATTGGACGGGGCTCTGAGCAACCTGATCTAGCTGAGAATGTCCCTGCTCATTGCAGGGGGGTTAGACTAGATGGCCTTTACAGGTCCCTTCCAACCCAAATTATTCTATGCTTCTATTCTATAATTCATGTGGGAGAGGGTCCCCGTGTGAAGACCATGTCAGCATCCGTGCCACAGGATCTGACTCCACAGTGCTGAGCAGCAACACAACAAAGTCTCCCTGGTCTCCTGCCATGGTTCTGCCACCTGACCATTTAGCAGGTGGCCTGTCACAGGGTGACAGAGAGTTATTGACCCCTCCTGCCAAGGATCAAGGATTGAACTTTATTTTATACTACAAATGTTCAGGGACTCATTCTCTTGTCTCTCCCTTGACACAACAGTTACTCTCATTTCTCTCCATCTGTAGAAAGCCCATGGCTCTTTAAATGCTAGATTCCAGGCAGTTCTTGAAGCTTAAATTTCGCTCACAGTGAGGTCTGCCATGTCACAGGGAAACAGCTTGATGAAGCTACTTAAACCATATTTGAATCATAAAGCAAGTAATTGCATTTCACAGATTTCCAACTGATTAATCTCATCCCAGAAGCCTTTTGGGATGTGGAAGAAAGGTTTCCATACTCATTTACATCTAGCATCACTTTTTAAAAATTAATATCCATCTTAATTTTTTTGTGTTGCACATCAAACCCACTCCCAGCTTTATGGTCAAGGAGGAAGAACAGTGTGCTACCTCTGTTTCCACATCTCAGTCTTTTCTCTTCTAGACTAAACGACCCCAGTGATAAAATTTGCTGAGTTAGGGGATGAGTATACAGATAAAGTTAAATGTTTAGACTAAAGTGACTCTTAGCATGTCACCTGCAAAACACTGAACTTGTAGGTCTAGTTCAAAGATACTTTTAGATATTGGGCTCTCAATTTCCCACCACCACAATGTGCCCCCCTCCTTGTGCTTTCTTGTTTATTTCAAGAAAGAAAAACCGCAGCGCAAAGCAAAGGCAGGAAATAACACAGTAGGACAGGATGTGGAAGGGGTCTCATGGCCCAGGTGGGACAGGAAGAGCACGCGTCACCAGTTCCATGACGCCACAATCGAGATCTGGGTCAGCTTTTGAAGCTCCTCTACGCCCTACCGCAGAAACCACTTCCTCTGGAAAGTGGAGAGCAAAACAGGGGTGGGGGGAGCAGGGCTGGTGTGGCACGTGGCAGGGAGGAGGAGAAGCGTGCGGAAAAGAACAGCAGACGTTAGACCACAAGCCAAAGTCGAATGAGGTTCTGGCACCCTCCCTTCCTGCCTCCTCACCACAGCCAGCTCTTGGGTCTGGGGACAGTTGTTTTGGGTACAGCAGGAAAGACTGAGCTATGTATAGCATAGGCAGGGGAAAGAAGGGGAGAAAATACATTATAAAGTGTGGTGGTTGGTGGGGAGAGATCTTAGAGGTGTGTAAGATTTCTGAATTTGCTGATAGGCCTCTGCACCCTGTTATACAGACAGTGAATCCAAGCAGTAAAATACTTTCACTTCTCCCAACCTGAAAGAGCAGGTAGGAAGACGGGGCAGGCCAGAGAGTCCTCACACATTGGCAAGGAAGAAGAAGTTGCCATGGTCCATCTTTAGCACGCCCTCCCCTGTGCCAGTTCCTGCCCCCAAATACCTACCTATGGGTAGGAGATGAATATGAACTTGCATCTTTCCTAGGGTTTTTGCTGGAGAAAAGAGGCTGTGTGAGATTTGTCATCTCTCATTAAATTTCGCCCTCTACACAAAACAACCTCTCTTCTTGCCCTCTTCTACAGTGTGAACAGGGACCCGAGCATGGTCTTTATAAGGAGCAGAGCTTTAAAATATCTACCGACTTGCTGCAGCTTATTCGGGTGTGGGAATAGCTCTAATAGGACCTGAATTCTAGTGCTGAGTTTATAGCAACTAGAGGTCTCGCAAGCTAGTGAAAATCTGGAAAAAAAAGAAACCCCACTGAAACGCCCCGGCTTCCCCTTTTCCACAGGCTCCCGCGCAGTTCCTAGCAGCGGCCACAAGAGGGTCCCAGCCGGGCGCTCTCTCTGAAGCCGAAGCGTGGGGAGGCCGAGTCCCACGGACCCGCCGGGAGGCACTCGCGGCTTGCGAACAGGAGCAGCTGCGGTGGCAAAGCGGAGACCCCGAGCTGTCCCTCCTTCTGCGAACACGCTGGCTCTGTCTGCCATCGGCCTGGCTCAGAGAGGGCCCTCCTGACGGGAACGAATTGCTCGGTAGCTCATTTACAATGCCTGCATGCTGTCGAGTCCCCTGCCTGCTCCCCGTCCAGTACAAAGCTGGTACCACCGTAAACAAACCCAGCTTAATGCCTGGGGCTGGAGGGGGGTGATGGTGCAGAGCTGGCATGAATTCTCTGCTCCTACCACAGAGCCAGACAGGATCCTCTGACACAGCAAAGACCCTGCTCCCTCATACCACTACTCTTTAGTAAGCAAGAGACTTGGGAGCCCCAGGTTTCACACTTTTATGGGTTTAATGGCTACAGCATGGCTGGAAATGCCAAGAAGAAAAAGGTGGTAAACTGGAGCCATAATCTAATGTCGAGAGGCTGAAGCTATCAGACCCCATGTTTTGCCTCCTCAGCAGCAGTAGCCAAGCATTTCTCTGTCACATAGTCTAAAGGCACATTTTGCCTATCCAGCGTTTCAGCCGCAGAACAAAGTAGACAAGTGTGAAACAGGATCAGTACAAGGATGGACACCGATGCCTGAAGGTAACCCAGGTAAATTCTGCAGCCAAAGGAGTGGAGGGGCTAGCTGGGGTTTATATCTCATCCTGTGCTCACAATCTGATCACCACAGGGCTCTAATTTTCCATCAGGACAAAGAAGTATTTGACCTCAATGCAGGAGCCAGCTTGGGGTTGAGGAGACAATGGCCATTGGCCACAGCCTTTGAGTTTAATCATTTCACCATGCTTTAGAGGGTGAAGGATTTCCAACAAAGTTAAGTTGGAGGGGTGACCTTCTCCATGGACTCAGAACAGCTCAAGTGCATCTGTTGGAGGCACTGATACAGTGTGGCAGCCCCTTCCTACATCCTTGGGTTTATCAGCACACCTGATGGGAGTGCCTGTGGGAAGATGCCGGAGGACATCCTCCACTTGCTTCTGTTCATGACCACTAACCACAGCCTAACCCCAATTTTCCACAGCTTTGAAGCCTGGGGGCACACTTTCCATAAGATAAAGGGGCAGGAAACCAGGAGATGAAAAGGGTGGATGACAGCTGAGTTGCCATGACGACTTGTTTCCTGCTTCCCTCTGAAACCAGGGCACAGAAAAAAAGACTGCTGGGTAGAAAGGGAGGGAGGGGAGTAAAAACAGGAAGCTGTGCCTGACAGCGAACTCGGGTATCAGAAGAACCTCTGTATTTGTCAACAATAGGGAAAAAATTACAGTGTTATAAAGGGTTTTATTGATGGAAAGGATTACAGTAACTGTAATGAGGCAACAGATCCCTCCATAGCACAGTCTGCGGGGAAAGATCTTGAGCCCTGCATCCCCCTCCTCCACCAAAGAAGAAGGTAAGTCTGCTGAGGAACAGCACTTCCCAACACCAGGCTTTGGCATCAGAGCTCAAGAGCAATTCAAGACCTGGAAAGAGAGAAAGGCAATACCTGTGACATTTCTGCAAAGGGAAATACCCCAGAAGCTCCAGTGAGCTTGTGGTCCCTTGCAACACTAACAATAGAGCATGTCCTCCACTTTCCAGCATGAAACTCTCCCTGTCCCAAGCTCCCTCCTCTCAGCTGCCGAAAACCCGCAGATTTCAACATCAGCCATACCATGGCCTCCAAATAGAGCCCTGGAGTTCCAGCTCCCAAGGCCCCTTTTGCAAAATGGTGCACTTCTCTCAGAAGACAGAAATGTGGGTAGATTTCTGTAACACTCCTAGTTAAAGTACCTTTTAAATGACAAAAGCCAAAAAAATACATGCACGAAACCAGAAAGCTGTAAATCCTAACCCTGTATCAATCTAGAGGACAACAGCTTAACTGTACTTGGCCAAGACAAAGCTAGGACTCCTGGATTCACTATCTTTCTAGTTCTCTCCCAACTCTACAAAAGTACTGAAGTTGTGTGAGCTATTGTTGCCCCTTTTGTGACCCCATGGATCAGTACCTCACAGTCTCCTCTAGAGCTCAGCCAACAAAATTGATGACGACAAGATGGAGGATGGTGTTGGCAAAGAGGAAATCGGCAAATGCCCTCTCCGGTGAAATGCCTTGGAACTCGCCTTTATTCTGGGGGTTGATCTGGATCCGGAGGCAAACTGCATGGCAGAGAAAGAATGAGAGATTAGAGATCACAAAAGAAAGTCATGGTGGGAAGCACAGCCTTCCCAGGGCAGCGCACCCCAGCCTAGGTCACTGCTCCACCAGAATACCACACGAAACAATAACTCTGTCTTTGTTGCAAGATGAGCAGAACACTAGCAGGGGATTTGCACAGGGCTTTTACACCACACCCTTACACCATCGGGGGTGGCCAAGTGAGTCCCAAGTGGAACATGCTTGTAATGGGACAGGACTCGCACAGAAATGGGGATGTTTCAATGTCCTCTACTGAATGCGTTGGGGCAGGCTGCACAGCAACAAGGTGATTTTGGGGGTGTTATGGGAGAGCAACACCTTGAAGCAGTCATTGCTAAAGTTTGGGCTTTACCATGGGACGGTTGCCAAAGGAGACCGACATAACATGGTAAAAGGGAGGGCTCCGTGACTACTGGGAAGAAGCAAGGACACCTTGGGGCTGGTAAGAAGCTGGCTTCTGTAGTACATACAGGCAGGAACCCTACAAGTTCACAGTGGCTGTAGAGCATCCTGTGGCAGGGCAGGAGCCCGGGGGTTTCTGGGAGCAGAACTGGGCGTTATGGGGGAAGGGGAGCCATGGGACTGCCATGGGACACCGTGGCTGCCGCTGTAGGTGTGAGGGCTGCTGTGGCTGACTCCTTCGGGCTGCTGGGGAACGCCTGTGGCAGTTAAGGGAATCCTGCGGTTACTACGAGAGATTTCCAGGCAGCTCTCAGATGGCCGGGGGCCTCTGGGCGTTGCTGGGGGTCCCGGGTCGCTGGGGGG
>Ga0065711_1036377_pt1 | contig 21056 bp, 14 predicted proteins | sample Hoacrofraction12_FD_59098 | JGI IMG/M metagenome (GOLD analysis project Ga0065711, IMG submission 59098) | Hoatzin crop microbial communities from Cojedes, Venezuela - Epithelial fraction 12 v2 (version 2) | ecosystem: Host-associated > Birds > Digestive system > Esophagus > Crop | place...
CTGTGCACCACGTTGGTGTCTGCGAGCTGATGGCCCGAGCGGCCGGGGGGTAGGTCGCCGTGCCGTTCCTGAACCAGGTCGCCACGCCAACAAAGGCAACAGTTTCACTAGACCAGGTTGCTCAAAACCCCATCCAACTGGGCCTTGAACACTTCCACGGAGGAGGTATCCACATCTTCTCTGGGCAACCTGTTCCAGTGCCTCACCAGTCTCATCGTCCTGGTTTTGATTAAAACAGAACTGATTGGCTTTTAGTGAATCTTCCTTACAGCTCAGCTCTTCTACGTAACTGCATTTTTCTGAAGCTGGCTGCATATTTTACAGACAATATCTGCTCCAAAGCTGGTAACACCTAATGTTTATAGTTACACCGAGCTAAAGGTAGGAAAGGAATGCAGAAAAAGGCCCCTGTTTATCACCATAGCAGCCAAGGTCACCGAAAGATCTCTTAGGTCCCGCAAGTGAGGAGTCGGAAGGGGTCGTACTTGCAGGGACGGGTGGACAGGGCAGGTGACCCGATACTGACCGAGGTACTCCATGCCATGCACATCATACTCATTTTAAAGCTGGGAGATCACGAGGGTCTCGCTCTCTTCATCCATGGCGGCCTTCTGAAGAGGATCCTGCTCACTGTTCTACCTGCCACCCTGATCCAGATTCCAATCTGTGCATCCCTGAGTCCAGTTCCTGTCTGCTGCCAAGGCCAGTCTGGGACTGCCTGGTGCTGCCTGGCAGCTGCTGGCCAGTGCCCCGGCACCCAGCTCCGGGAAACTCCGTATCGGTTTTCTATATTTTACATTATTCCCTTATTATTAATATTATTAATATTATTAGTGTAATTAGCAAATCTTTTTACATTTAATTTGTAAGTCTTTCTCCCTTTTCCTTCCCTCTGGTGGGAGGGTAGGGGTTAATAAAGACCGTCTGTCACTCAATTTATTGATGCCCTGCTTTAAACCATGACACTCATAATGAAGAATTTCTTTCTTATATCTCATCTAAATCACCCCTCTTCCAATTTAAAACCATTGCCCCTTTTTTTTGTCACTGCATGCCCTTGTCAAAAGTCACTCTACAGCTTTCTTGTAGGCCCCTTCAGGTACTAGAAAGCTGCTAGAAGGTCTCTTGCACTCAATTCCAATGTCCATATTGTTGACAAAGATGTTAGTGCCGGTCTCAGTACCAACCGCTGAGGAACGCCACTTATCACTGGTCTCCACTTGGACATCGAGCCATTGACTGCAACTCTTTGAGTGTGACCATCCAGCCAATTCCTTATCCATGGAGTGGTCCATCTATCAAATTCATGTTTCTCCAATTTAGAAATCGATGAAAATAAATTCCTTTTTTTTTTTTTAATCATAGCTACGCGTGGTAGATCCACACACATTTTAAACTTGTTCAGAGAAATCATTCTCAGTGCTCTGAGATAGTATCTGTGTTCTCAGATGTTACCTCCCTTTATTGTAATAATAAAAGTCACATTCAGCTGAATGACCGTGAGGGAGAATGTTACATGACACAATACCAAAGGAGAATGTTAAACTTTACATTTTGAGATGTAAGCAAACTGAGGCTTGGTAAAATGGTATCGGCAGTACAGCAAACCCCCAGGGTCCCTTCAACAGCCACAAAAGCAGCTTTAAAAAGACTGCAGTAATTGCCTGCAAAGAACTGTGTGATCATTAACTGTTAACCTGAAACGTCAGTAATGTTTTATTTTACCCCGGAGTACTTCACTTTCAGAGTGAGCTCTGCTTTACTGTCAGTCTTCCCAGAAAAATCTCCTTGACTTTGCTGGTGCTTTGGTATGAAACTAAATCTGCTCTCTGACCAAATATTGCCTGGCATGTTCCTGGCACAATCAGAAAGTAGCAGCATAAAATACTCGCTTGTGCAATGCAGTTGGAAGGATTGCCAAGAATAATTTGGGGGTTTTCTTGCAAAACCACAAGGAGAAGAAAAAGCCTGGAGATTATTTTTAAACCAAAAGTCAAAAAAAAAAAATGACGTACTCGTTAAGCTGGATTGTACAGTTATCCTCTACCCCCTCAGATTCAGCATGTATTTACTGCACTGTATAAGCAATGTGGAGCTATAAGTTCATGTCCTGGAAGCATTATAAACAGGTTAGCTTGGTATATAGCTAGCATAAATACAGGCAAATACACATAAGCAAACTGGAGTCACCATAGGAGCTCTATTTCTCTCATTAACACTGCTAGGTGTGGCAATTCCCTCCCCATGTACTGCAGGATTAATTAGCTGAAAAGAGTAACTTGTTTAAGCAACAACATTGCTATTAGTTCAGGGGCTACCACACTTAGAGGAAATGTGATTATCTACTTGTATCTGTGCACCTGATATCACAGATAACTATGCACTTATAGCAAACCATATAATCATGTGCTTCTTAACCTAAGAATGAGCAAGCACAGGTTTTGCTGTATCTTTTGGGAAGAATACAGCAGAAATGCAGATTTCTAGGTTAAAATGTCCACCAACACTGTCAAGCTTTTTAAAATGGGTAAATTAAGTGTTTTTCAGTAGTCTTATTCGTTAAGAGGGAAGAGGAAGTGTTCCAAATAAAAAAGTTTGGAAGAAAATGTAGATGAAATATTTGAACTTAGGTTTCATAAAAAGATGAAATATTAACCAAAATTTGGGGCTGGATGGATAACTTCTTTGTTTATTATTTCCACAAACCTGGAAACCTTGACAGTCATTTCAACCATCTCTTTCCTGTGGAACAGAGTGTCTTTCTCCTCACCACATCCTAGACCAAAACACCAGGATCCAGTGACCGAAGTGCTTGTCTGTTAACAAAAGGCAAATGAGACACATATGATTGATGGAGAACTGGTAATGTATTTACTGCCACTGGATTCATCAAACAGGCATTGTACATAATGCTGTGCAATATCTTCGAAAAGTCTGAGGTGGCCACATGGTACAAATACAGAATAAAGGCCACAAAGCCATTAACAAGAATTTAATTAGAAAGCTGCTGAAGATGAGGATGAAGAAATTTAATTTAAAGAGATTTAAATTAGAAATTTCATAAATAAATGTCAGTGAAGAAATGCAATTTCTATCAGCAAAAAAAAAAGGATTGTCCTTGCCCCAGATTCCTTGCATATAATTTCTATCCAATGATTGGATTTCCCCATTATCTTTTCATCTTGAACATTATACTAGTCAAATATTACAATATTGTAGACTTCCAGGACATTCTTTATTAATAAATATGGCTGGAATTTTACTAAGCCTGAGAAGCTTTTTTGTTTGCATCACCAGAAAATTTGGCAAATTTTTATTGCTTTCTTCACATATTTTCACTAGTTTGTTCTCTCCTTAGTATTTTCTAAGATTTTGAAGCCCTGATTATATCTTAACAAGTATCTTGAAATGTTCATTGATATCACCAAATCAAATCCATAAGAAACTAGTTCGAGCTTTATGCTGGTCTAGATCCACTTGCTCAGTGGATGAAAACTGGTGAACCACTCTTGTTACAAGCACACTCTCTGCACAACAGATCAAAATTAAATATGTTATTTCTTTGTAATTCCCCATTAAGTTATTTGCTTTCTACCTTTTATTTCCTGTCCATTTTTGGCTTGTATCTACTATTTTATACACAGTTATCTCTTCTTTTTCCTTCTTGTTCTGTATTGTTTCAACACTTCAGTGTTTTCTGCCATTCTATGGCTACCTGAGTACATTCAATTTTAGTATTAAACTTCTCCAGAGATATTTGAGAATATAATTAAAAGCACCCATGATAGGTTCTGTCTTTCTAGTGAAAAACGTGTTGTAGCATTTCAGTTTTCAAGATATGATAGCTAATAATATATTACCAGAAAAACTAATAAAAAATGTCAGGTAATACGCAAGAGATAGCAGCTTGTGAAGGGTATCTCTATCATGAAATAAAGCCTGGGTAGTGTTTTTTGATGCTTAATAAGTAACTAAGGCATAATTACACAAGCAGTTGGAATACATTTAACTATAGTTGTTCCATGTTAAGCTCAGGAAAGGAATGACACACTACGCAAGGGAAATTGAACTATGGTTAGAAGGGACTTTTCTTATTACATTGGACTATGGGTTCATGGGTTCTCACAGGGGGAGCTAGAGAGGAAAAAAATTAAATAATGTAGAAAATGAAAATGGAATAGTGATAGTAATAGATTTAAACAAGGAGTAAGTAAGATTGGACCAGAGACTTCTATGATTGGTATAATTAGTGGAATTAGTGGGAGGTATGTTCTTATCTCATGCTAGTCTCTTGGGAGTAGCCTGGAAAGAGTTGTTCTACTGTAGGGCAGTACAGAACTGGAGCTTAATGTAAAGCTTTTATTTGCTCTTCTTACCTTTTTCCTATTGACTATAAAGTGATTCTCACAACCTGGAGGTATTTTAGATTCTGACTTCACGTCTCTGTCTGCTATGAGAACCCTATGGTTCTAAGACCAGGGAGAACTTATATGACTGTACATCGTCACACAATGCTCATGTCAGTCATTGAATTTTTATAAGAAATGGGATGCAAGAATAAACACAAGTAATCTTATGAATATGTATTTTATAATTTATAATCACTTCAGATTTTCAAATAGAAATAGGGCCAAAACTCCGTCATTCTTACCATTACAGCAGACTGAAGAGATATGTGCATGTACATACATAAAAATAAATAGAATTTTGCTTGAATTTTCTAATATCAACAGGCAAACAAACTGATTTTTCTAATTAAATGAAAAAAAAACCAACCACCCTAATCTGTTGGTTTTTGTTCCCTGTTTGCAACAATATAGTTGAAAAGTCATTTAAATAAACTTGCATAAAGGGACGAAGCTACAGGTCATCCTAAGCAATAGGTTATAAAAATTAAAAAGCAGTAGAAGGAAAATGACAAAAACTTTTTTATTACCTTTTAAACTATCCAGCTAGTTAGTGATGAGGCCTGTGGAGAAACAGAAAAACAATTCTGTGCTTGAGTTACCTAACATTAGACTGAATAAAGCTTCTTAAACTATGCTATAGAGAACAATTTCACACTAATGGCACATGAGCTTAGATGATCTCAGATTATCTTTTCCAAAGCTGATTCTTATGGGGCTACTTTTTTCTCTAATACACCCATTAATGGCTTATAAAGGAGAAGTAAAGAGTGTGAACGTAAAAGGCTATTATCAAGAAGGTGCTCCTAATTGGTCAAGGGATCTCTTTAGAAAACACCCATTACGGTCTCTAGTACCTCAATCAGAATGTTATCAAAATGTTACAGATATTCCTTAATGCAGTTAATTTATCCCTTTGCATGTGTTGATATGTGATTTGTGTGTCAGAAATCAAGCTTGACAAACCAATGTAGAAGATGTTTATGCTTTAATGAAAGTGTTTTAAATATTCAGTGCCTTTTTACTCCAATATATTTTATTGTGTGGTCAGTAGTGACTTTGTAGTTACACCCAAAGCACAGCCATCACAATACAGTACTGGAAGTAACTAGCTAGGGCACATATGTGCAACTGGCATCACACTCAAAACTTCAATAGTCTCCATAATATTAATAGCCACTATAAGCAAGGTGATCTGGATTGTATCCCCACAGTTGCAGTGAAACAGGAGACATCTAAGGTATGAAAAGTAACTGCACCTATAAAGACCTAAATGGCTTCAGATGTGCTACAAGACACAACGGTTTCATAGTACATTGGAAATTAAAAAGTTGGAATAATTCGCAGTGTGACACCCATACTATGACCCAAAAAAAAGAACTCCTAAAAAACAAAAAGAGCTTTTCCTACTCAGTCCAGTCTTATAAGCCGTTGCTCACCATGATATTGCCTTATAGCTGAAGAATATTGTCAATGGAGCACTGCTGTTTTATGGTGTTTTGTGGTCTGTTGTGCTGTTGTGGCTCCTGCAACTTTCCTGTATTGTCATTGGAAAACAGTCCCATGTACTCATCAACAAATCAAATCATAATGAGAGTTAATGAAAGAAGAGTCTTTTTTCTGTGAAGTAGTAATACGACTTTTTGGTATTCACTCAGTAGAAGTATGGCTGGCTACACATCGCAGATGATAGTTCAGGTAGGGATTGCCAGGAGCGCAAACCATCAGCATTTCTCCCTAGTGGGACGTTCCCCATCTTGCCCCAAGGCTGATAAATACTTCTCAACTTACTTGACTTCCTGTGAAGTAAGTGAGCTGCAAAATCAGAATTAAAACAAGGGATAAATGTGATCTTCATTGTATCAAAGAGTTATAAAAATTGCAGACCCTACTTTTCCACTGTCCTTTCAGAGTGTTTAATTTGGTTTAAGACTGCATTGACTTCATGTTTTTTCTGTGCAGCAAAGAATTTGGATGGTTCGTTCCTACTGCCATTACTTTCATTCACACGTACCTACCAACCATCCCAGAGTCTGTTCTAATAACTGGAAATTTGACACACCCCGCTGAGATCCTTCAGACTAAAAACTGAAAACCAAAAGTACAGTATTTTATCACTATATTGTACCTGGCTTGTACATCCTTACTCACATTCAGGAGCAGACGACATTACAACTTGACTTCTTACAAGGTACAAATCTGAGCTGATGGTCCTGTCATCATTCCTTGCCTTGTTTCTGACCGGTGCCCAAGTCTCCATCATGATACCAAACCTCCTTCTACAGAAAACTGAGACAACTCCCAGCTGAGAGAACCCACAGGAAACCTCTGCTGAAGAGTACACAGATTGCCCAGTCCTGTGCTGCGAAGCATTTGTCTACAAACTGTTTCTCCTTTTTACAGTTATAAAATAAAAGACATCTTGTAAAGAGAGAATCAAATAAAACAAATGCCTATCAGAAAAAGAAAATCATACTCAGATTCCCTTGTTTGCGACTTGTACAAGTTTACACAAAGATGCCAGCATAGTGGCATATTTCTGTTCTCTGTTCCTGCATGATAGTTTATTTTGGTATTCTCACAAGAGAATATTCCAGAACCTCAGAAAATAAAAAATGAGAAAGAGTAGACATGTATTTTTTACCAGTATTTGTTCTACAGGACAGAGGAATTTTATGAGATGGTGAACAATGAACTCTCTTTTGCTCTTCAGATATGGGAGCCGCACCTCCTGGGTACAGAGTCTATTTATGTATAGAACATTTTCAAAAATGACCCCAGCAATAATTCACTGGGGAAGCTGAAAATGGCAAGGCAATATCAGTCGTCTTATTCAAAGTGGCAAAAGAGAAGAGTTGTATTCTTTGACAAAATAAAATTGGACCTAACCTGTGAAGTTTATATTGCCCTTTATTTGAAGTTGCCAGTGAAAACCTTGTGATTCCAAAGCCAATCCGACTATGGAAGATGATAAGAAGCAGATAGTAACTCATTTTAGCCATTCTGACAAAATCAATAGCATTTTTGAGAGCTTCAGTGAGAAACAACTTGTCATGCCAGCAACTGAAACAGTATGTGTCAAAGAAATTAAACTCTTCCTTTTACATGCTTTGGTGTAGTTGAAGGGAATGTGAAGGAGGCATTCTGTAAGCCTTGCAGCACTAACAGGGGTGGAAGCTACCTCTCTCTTGAGCTTGCTGCTCAGGAAAGCTACCCTCAAGGTCAGAAAAACTTTTGCCTGAGTAAAGACTCAAAAGGTGGAATAAGTAGAGGGTCTAAACCAGATCAGAGGTGTTTGAATGCCAGTTTGAGTGCCTTAATTTGGAAAACTGATTACATCTACTCAGTGTGAGCTCAAGCAGTTTCGTTGTTTTAAAGGCAAAAGAAGGCTTCACCCCACCACAGCCATCCTCATGTGTACATAATCACAGCTTCAAGGATGCTTGAAAATCGACATCTGTAAACCTTGGAAACTTACTCATTTCCAACATGCATTAGGGCTGTTATTAGTTAGGAATCTGTACAACTTTAATCTCCTGTCATGTCTTCCTGTACACAGCTACACTGGTCTCCAGGACCTGGGCTGCACAGGCGGAAGATGGAGGCGGGATCCAGCAAAGGACCACTGCCAGAAGCAAGTGTCTTTCCTTGTTATAGAATGGTTTGGGTTGGAAATGACCATCTAGTTCTAACTCCCCTGCCATGGGCCGGGACCCCTTCCACCAGACCAGGTTGCTCAAAGCCCCATCCAGCCTGACCTTGAACACTACCAGGGAGCAGGCATTCACAGCTTCTCTAGGCAACCTATTCTGATGCCTCACCACCTTCATAATTGAGAATTTCACTCATATCTAACCTGAATCTACCCTTTTTCAGTTTAAAGCAATTACCGCTTGTCCTGTCACTAAACGCCCTTGTTAAAAGTCTCTCTCCAGCTCTTTTTGTAGCCCTGTTCAGGTACTGGAAGGCTGCTAGAAGGTCTCCTTGGAGACTAAACAACCCTGACCCTCTCAGCCTTTCCTCCGAGCAGGGATGTTCCATCCCTATGATCATTTTTGTGGCTTCCTCTGTACCCACTCCAACAGATCCATGTCTTTTCTGTGCTGAGGGCTCCAGCACTGGACACAGGACTTCAGATGGGGTCTCACCAGAGCGGAGCAGAAGGACAGAATCCCCTGCCTTGCCCTGCTGGCAATGCGTCTTTTGATGAAGCCCAAGACATGGTCAACCATCTGGGCTACGAGCACACATTGTTGGCTCATGTTGAGCTTCTTGCCAATCAACACTCCCAAGTCCTCCTCCTTGAGGCTGCTCTCAGTCTCTTCATCCCACACCCTGTATTTGTGCTTAGGATTGCCCTGACCCATGTGCAGGACCTTGTACTTGGCCTTGTTGAAATTCATGATGTTCGCACAGGCCCACATCTCAAGGCTGTCCAGGTCCCTCTGGATGGCATCCCTTCCCTCCAGCATGTTGACCACATGACACAGCTTGGTGTCATCAGAAAACTTTCTTGTCTTCAAGAGGTCAGCTCCTATCTGGGCATCATCTACCTGAACTTTACTCCCAATTTCCTATATATTCTCCACCTCAGAACAGCACAGGGGGGTGGGGAATAGGGATTGGGTCATTTCATCACATGTTGTCTCTGCTGCTCCTTCCTCCTCAGGGGAAGAACTGCTCACACTCTTCCCCTGCTTCAGCGTGGGGTCCCTCCCACAGGAAAGAGTTGTCCATGAACTTGTCCAACATGAGTCCTTCCCACAGGCTGCAGTTATTCATGAATTTGTTCAGCGTTGATCCTTCCCAAGGGGTGCAGTCCTTCAGGAACAGGCTGCTCCTGCATTGGTCCTCCACGGGGTCACAAGTCCTGCCAGAAAATGTGCTCCAGCATGGGGTCCTCTTTCTATGGGACCACAGGTCCTGCCAGGACTGTGCTCCAGCATGGGCCTTCCATGGGGTCACAGCCTTCTTCTAGCATCCCCCTGCTCCAGTGTGGAGTCTGCCTCGGGCTGCAGGTGGAGATCCGCTACACCATGGACCTCCATGGGATGCAGAGTGACAGCCTACCTCATCATGGTCTTTTCCATGGGCTGCAGTGGAATCTCGGCTCCAGTGCTTGGAGCATGTCCTCCCCCTTCTTCTTCACTGACCTTGGTGTCTGCAGAGTCGTTTCTCTCCCGTAGTCTCACTTCTCCCTCCAGCTTATTTTGCTGTAACACAGGTTTTTTTCCCCATCTTAGATATGTTATCCCAGAGGCAGTACCACTGTCTTTGACGGGCTTGGCCTTGGCCCATTTTGGCATCAGCTTTATAGGACACAGAGGAGGCTGCTAACAGCTTCTCACAGAAGCCACACCTGTAGCCCTCCCAGTGCCAAAACCTTGCACACAAACCCAATATATTATTTTTGCCCTTAGCGTAAATAGTCCATTACAGGGCGGGATCCTCAGATTTAGTGTTTGCTTTTATTTGCCAATTTAGTTTCTATGCAAACAAAACAGGTGTTCATATTAAGATTTGTCTCATTTAGTGATTTAATGTCTTGGCAACTCTCTGCTCTTTTTGGAGTTTATCCAAAGGTTCTGCACAGTCTTTAACAAAGCTGCAAGGTTGAGAGCCATGTTTCAGCCCCGAAGTATCCCCAGTTAGCTGGTAGTTTCTGTCCATGTTCAGAATCTCAGCTGCCTTTTTCTTGCCATAGAAATGTCACTTTCCAAAATTACCAGTTGTGTGAAGGTCTTCTACATTGTTCCATCCTCTTTTGGTTAACATTCAGTGAAGGAGTGTGTGTCTGCATGGTGGGCCACAGATCAGTGATCAGGGTGGTAACATGTTTCCTTTTCTCCAGTCTCCCCTCTACTTTGCGACGGTTCTAGTTACAAACCTCCCACTGATTACATCAGCTGCTCTGCAAGCAGTTTGAGCACTGAGTCCTCATCTGCAACCTTAGTAAAAGCTTCAGGATTTAGTAGGGCTTTGGCTTGCATCTAGGCAAAACCAAAAAAGCTTCCAAATTCATTTTACAAGGTCTTCAGCCCAATAGCTGCAGCCATTAAAGGATGGCTCAAAAATCTGTGACCTTATGTACTCTTTTCCCCATCATCTATTCTTCTGAGAAAAACAGAAAGGAGAATTTATACCCAGAATTTCCCACAAGCAGGAGATTTGTCAGAGAATGGACCCAATGTAGAATGTCCGATAAAAAGTTCTCTAAAATCACATAGTTTTTCTTTCCTTCTTTCAACTTTCTTGTTTTCTTTGTATCTATCAATCTATCTGTTGACTGATTATCAACAGCTGCTTTTCCATTGTGATACTAAGTAAAACCATAAAACAAGAATGTAGAAATACAGAATTGGCCAACTCTGCGACTCTGGGATTATAAAGAAGACCATTTTGTGTCAGCATCTAAACACTCTTTAGACTTCTTTTTCCTCATGAATGTAATTCTTTAGATGAAAACACTTCCTGTGAATAAAATATTTCTACGTTGAAGCGTAGTTTAATTTGTCATTGTAAGTGGTATTTGTTCTACATTCTCTTAAACATTTAATTTGAAAATATTTACCCTTGAGTATAAAGACGTAAACCTTTTCAAAAGCCACTTATCCTGTGAGTAGTTTTATTTTTGGAGGCATCCGTAAATGACAACTAACCTAAAGTGTTTAAAAAAATTTGTACGTAATAATAATAATAATAATAATAATAATAATAGCAATAACAATAAAGTCTAACACTGTGAGGATTCTGAAAATGTCATTTGCATAGAGAATAACATGTCATGTCTGGTTTGCCCAGTTATTTTGGTGGGAAGGGAGTGTATTGGCCTGCATAAACTGATTTAAAATTTTATTTTCTAACTAATTTTCATGTCCAATTTCTGGATATTAAATGCTAAAATGCAAAAGGAATCTAATAGAATTCTGTGTTTTGTCATATGAGATTTTATTATATAGCATTTGAATTTACTTTTACTTCTTGCATAAGGTGATAAATCAGTATGTTCCAATAACTGCAGCTATTCAGTCACATAAATTATGGCCTCATGGCTTCAGAATACTAATTTCGACCACTGGTTTTGAAGTGTCAAATATCAGGTGGTTCCTTTCCCAAAGTTTATTTTCAGAACCCTTTTTTAGAGATCACTGAATATAAATGTAGGTATGTCAGCAGCTCAGCACAAACCGTGCTAGAAAACCATTTATCTTTGCTTGTTGAAATAGTTTTTGCAGATATTGATTCACATTCATTTTTTTCATACAGATACCTTTTAATGCAGCTACTTCAACAGCAGACAATAAAGTATGTCCTTAATGGAACAATTTTACATATTTTTCTAGCTCAGTAGTCTATTTAAAATGGAATTTGTCAGACTCAGAAGCCACCACCTATTTGTTCTGAAATGGGAAAAAGAGAGAAATAGTAGGTAAATAGGTGGATACATAAAATTTGTGAAGCTCCAATTACTTCCTCCACAAGAGAAAGTGAAGCTTCTTGCTGTCATCATGAGTATCCTGATAGAAGATTAGCTGAAAAAAATGCTAGATATACACTGTCTGTTTAAAACTGGTACGAGGCAAATCCTGATCTGAACGCATCTGCTGTATGGATTTATGTATAGTGCTTGTACACATAGTGATTTACATACAGTGCTTGTACTGCAGCGAGTTTTAAAATGTAAGGTTACAGTTCAAAGCCCTTGACCAAGTCCCAGTAGATCTTAAACTACTTCTAAGACATTGCACAGTTTCTCATGTGAACAAGGAGGAGAAACTTAATTTCTCTATATCTTCGCTTCTTAACCTTAACCCCATTTTAGATATGTCATTTATTTTAAAATGTGAGAAATGAATTGCAGTGTGAGACTTGTTTGATATCTGTCATTTCTGAAGAATATTTTTAGGGAAAGTAAATAGCACTTCTTAACTCCCAATGTTATCTGATGCTAAACCAGGGAAAATACATTCTCTTGACTAAAGTAATAATCTCTGAACACTGAAACACAAGGTTTAACAGGCTGCTGAGCATTACCCTAACTCATGGAACTGCAGAAGCAGCGCTTAGTCACATACGTTTATGCATTTTTTTAAAAAAAATAAATCAAACTATAACTTCTAAAAACTTTCTGTTGCAGTGAATTCTAAGAGTTCATGGCATCGAGTCTGTTAGCAGTTCTGTATGAAGCTTGCTTTATGGTATCTTGTGTATTTCAGGATTAGCTACTCCTATCAGAGCACAGGAGAGCATGTGGCTAAACAGGGCTAAGCATAATACTTGATATATTGGCACTCCACAAGGCTTGTTGTTGTGTTATTAAGTGCTAGTACTAAACCTTCAGTAGAACTCTAGACCTTCCCTAGGGTTGCATTAGCACCTATCACAAGTAGAAGCCACCACACAGATCTGCTGTGCTAAACTTCTTATAAGGCAATAGAGAACCGAAAAGCGATTACCGAGCATCACTCTGTACAGTCCATGTCTATTGGCAAAACTACTACGACACAGTGTGCTCTCCTGCATTGAAAAGCCAATATAAATATTCCCACCTCAACTCAATGGGTGTGAAACCACAGCGAGACTAAAGTACCACTCAAGATCCTAATCCATGGGCTTTCCAAGTGTTTTGGTGCTTGCTTACATCATGATGCTGTACTCCTACATGACACATTTCAGTTTTCAGTTTTATCAATCTGATATTTTCATGAATGCTTCAGTTTAAACATGCTATGGGAGGTCATGAGCAGCAAGGTTCTGGTGTGACTCCAAGTATCTGAAGAGAAGTCTATCTTATAACTTTTTCCTCAGATGTACAGAAAAACATCCTTCTCTCTTCACTTGTAAACACCTGCACAGTGCTAAGTAGTCGTGTATCTTCACCGGAGTCTTTGTCTTGGAGCTTCAGCTGTCAAACAAAACATATTTCTGCAAAGGAAAGGGATTTTGTGGGAACAGCTAAATCTATCTTATATAGCTGCACCTTGACACATACAATGACTTAGACTGTCAAATAAATGGTTTTGATGATGTACAGTTTGAAGCTCCTTTCAGCAATGTAATTCATTTAGTTGAAACCTTTAATCCATTCCAATGACAAAACTCCGTCTTTAGTCTATTGTTTAGGAGCTATTTTCTCTACTACCCACACACGTCTGCAGGGGACATAGGACGAAGACTGCCCAAGTTGTACTAGAGACATGATGAGTGTGTGCAGACAGTACTTGTGTGGATCTGTAATGGGTCATATGTGCTTTTTTTCTTCTCTACTTCTCCCTCCACCCCTCTCAGTACACAGTTCTGACAGACATGTAATTGTAGTCAGCAGGTGGGATGAGGCCTGGTAATCTTAATCTTTTGTCCCTCTGGCACTTCAGAGTAGGCTAAAACGTTGAGATAAATAGAAATATAAAATGTTGGTGAACCCACTTCCACCTTCTTTCTTGTCAGCTATAATATTTCTTCACGTGTCCTAAAGTTATAAATTCATTAATGATGTTCAAAAACTCATTCAGTGAAGAATTACTGAATGTACAAAATTCTACTATTCTCCATATAGAAATCGTAAGTATGGGCTTGTGTACAGTAAATTGAGTTCAGAAAAAAATATATTGAAGAATATGTTGCCATGCCTTTATCTTTAGCATATTTTTTGCTTGAGAACCAAGCAGAGGAATTATGGGGCATAATACTTCCTAGATTCTGTTCCAAATGTGGGTATCAGGAATACTGAGAAACCCCTCCAATTTCCACAGAGTACTTCACATTTTCTCACATTGTGCAGCCATTGATCTTCAGGCAAATATATTCACACTCCCAAGCACCAGTCACTCTTCTTATTCAGCTTGGGATATCGAGTTCAACCTAACCTGCAGAGAGCAGATATGTGGTTTATTAAATTATGATAGCCATAACTAAGGACATAACAATAACTATCTGAAAATCTCTTAATGTCAGACTGTATATTTGAAGGGGCAAATTTTTAGCTTTTTAAAATCATTGCTTCTCCCTGAACCCAGTGGAAGCACACTCGTGGACCTACTCACACCCTAACTTCATCAAAATAAGCGATCAGTTAGAGTACACTGTGCTCTCTGAACATCCGTGGTCCTTAGCACTCTCATTGCAGAGATGAGATCTCAAGACTGGTTACCTGGTTCAGCCATTTTCCTGTTCTTTGACTTTTAACAAGTTGCTTCACTTCCAAGGACTTTTATTATTGACTTTTGTATATCCTTTTGTATTACACCCAGAATTTCCCAAGATCATCTGCCTTTATGTCTGCTTTTGCTGTCAACATGAAGCACAATAGGCCCAGTTCGTGTTCAACCACTCCAACCAGATGCAGATAGCTGCTGCTTTAGGGCATTCCTTAAGTGTAAGGTGATAGCTTTTCCTCAGGTACCAGCATTTAGAACAGGTTTCATTCAGACTAGGCTTCTTTATAGTTTCATAAGGGAATGCCCCAGGAGGAAAGAAATCAATGTTCAAGCACTTACTGCCAGAACTGCATCTTTTACATTTTTTACAATGGTTTGGATTGAAGGGAGACTGAATTCAGGCTTTACTTTACAGTAAATGTCCTCACCACTATGCTGGAAAGTCAAATTTATTCTGGTCCCTCTTTCTCCCATGCAGTGAACAGGAGGAAGAGATAAAGTTCCTTATTCAGGCTACTTTGCTGTTGAAGCCCTCTGGACTGGATTTGGGTCCTGCCCAATACCAAAAAGCACCAAACCTGGGTCTTACACAACAAATGCTCTTCCTACTGATGGTTTTGCAAAAACAGATGCAGTTACCTCTACATTTGTCCTAAAAAAACTCACCTGACTGCAGATTTCCATGCATCGATTTCCATGAGAGTTTCATTAGCAACATGGTGTGTGATATATTTGTTGTTATTTTAGAGATGTTTTATCTTTATTTAGTTGAATACTAGAAAAAGAGGAGAAAGCCTTCGGCATCCAGAACATATATAGCACAAGCTAGGAAGAGTCCTGGTTCTGACTCCATAGCTCCCTGGTAGAGCAGAAAGTAGAAAGCAGGGACAGTCATCTCAGTGGGAAGAAATGCATCACAGTTGCTCATAATAATGCTTATAGTTTTGGATTGTGGGCAATCAGACAGGATGAGCAGTGCATCAATGTTTCAGTTGGAGAGACAGTCAAGTTCTTATTCTTTATTTCTGCCCTTTATGACGTGTGTGCCTACACTTGTGTCTGTAATGTGAGGGGAGCTAAAGAAGGAGAGAGAAAGTATTTCAAGAGCACAGAGATATAAAACAATATCCCTTTTCACAACTGGCAGAATAAAAGTGGATCTGACAGAGAGAAAAAAAATACTAAGAAAATCAGTACCTTACTGTGTTTGATTCAATGCGTCAATTAGTATTAGATTAGTTCCAAGAGAACAGAGGGAATAATGCAGTATTTGAATTAGCTGAAATTAGCGGGGTTGGTATAATACCAGTACTATGACAGGCTTTGTGGTAGTACTAATTCTTTCCTTTTTTAGTTACTCTTTAATTTCATCCAACGTTTGCTTAGGTATGCTGGGACCTTGACCATCAGGGAAAAAAAAGGCAGTTTTTTAACAAAGAAGCCATCTTAGACTTGCTTACACTCTATGGTTAGGCTTTCCAAATACTCGAAATTTTATTAAGACATACAGTGATGGAGATTTGCCAGGAGTGCCAGACTTGATTTATAATCTTAATTTCACAAGACTTTAATGATATCAATACTGGTAATCTACAAGAAAACAAATGTGGAATTTCTTAAATACTGTTGGAATTTTATAATTCACAATAACTCAATTATTTCTTTAAAATATTAAGATCAGTCGAAATCCATCACTGAGGAACTCCACTATCAGGTTTTTTTAATATTAATATTTTCCTTTAGCTTTTCAGGATGTCAGCTTCACCAATAGCCTTTCATCAAAAGTTTTGTAATTCTGTTTATGAGGAGGTCCAAAGAAAAGGGAGCAAAGCAAGACATAAGAATAGGTAAGGAAGAAATAGATATGCTCCACCAAGCCTAGCATACAGTACTACATGTTTATTACATTAAGTATAAGCAAACACAAATGTCTTTATTAACATTATTAACACTCTTCGTAGACTTCACTGTAGAAAAAAGACTCTGATGGGTTTCTTACCTAATTCCCTTGAGAAATGATGTTTGTGAGTTCATTCTTTCTTTGTTAGTCCATCTGGTACTTCTGCTCCCCATTAATGTTGAACATATTTTCCAGTTTCAACAAAATTCATGAGAGTAGTGCATATTTGAAAAAAATCACAACAAATGTGAAAAAAGGCAGACAAATTGAGACAAGACTACCTATTACCATATCAAATGAAGAAAAGATTTCTGCACAGACTTGGCAACAGAGAATCCACATAGAAGGAAAAAAACCTTATGAACATCTCACCAAAGTTAAAGTTTTAATGGGTATTGTTGTGGATCCCATTCCTTCAGAACAGACTTGTCCCATCATGGACTGCAAAGATGAAAGCAGAGAGACATCTAAGTACCGTTAGTGGGACAATAGACTGAAAGGGCTTGAAATTCCGATCAGTGGGCCAAAGGACTCATTTTCACAGCTCTTTTGGCTTCTTCCCTGGCAATTTGAATTACCTGGATTTCCCTTTGAGAGCAGGACACAACGACATGCTCATTCCTATCTGGAGCAACCTGATGTCTCTGAGGATTTTACCATTGTTGGAATGTGATGGAATTGGGTATTTCTGCTTAATTTTTATGAATTTAGAAAAAGATCAAGCTGCACTACAGAAAGCAATATACTGAGCTCCTATACTCAAATTTTACTCAGCTAATTAAAGCTGCATTAATGAAATAATCAAGTGAAGGACATAATTAAGATTAAATCAACAGATCGATGTTTTTTTAAACAGTTCATTCATCAGAATAATACAGAAGTGAATATATCAAATTTTGATTTTAGTACTAGAGGAACTGTTCAGTTTTAACCTTTTCTTGGCATTATTTAGAGTTCCTGGATTCTTTTTATCTGACACTTCATGTCCATTCTGTCTTAGTTGATGTCTGCACAATGAAGGGTCAGATGCAAAAAGAAAAAAAAAAAAAAGATTTAGGTTTATAATGTAGTTTGGAAGTCTACACCCAAAAGAACAATTAAAAAAAATTGGTCTGCAGTCATGTAAATTCAGTAGATGCCTTGAGATTCTTCTTGTCCTGAGGAAAAAGGTAACTAGATTTGGTATGATTGTACTTAAAGGTTTGGCTTTCTGTGTATGCACAGCAACACACTGGCAGTTCATGTAACGTATCAAGCTACCTTCAATGAATATATTGTATGTACTGAGTGGGAATACCTACGCATCTGTACACGGTCTGGACTGACAACATAAAATGATTTTCTCTCCTTTAACTTTTAAGTTACCTAAAGAGAAGTACAAAGCTGTGTTTTTATTTTTAAAGGAAAAGAGTAGTGGTATCACTTCTTTTTTCCATAAAGCCTCTTGTTAAAAACTTTAGACCAAAAAAAATGTATGTATAAGGTTATGACACTCACAGTTTGACAAGACTAAAACCCACACCTTTCAGATAAATTCAATCCCAGTCAAGCTAAGAAGCAGATTTATATGATTCAAGTGAAGAGGACATTATCTCTGTTGAAGGTAGGACAGGATAGAAAAAGGACTGAGAAATTCACAGAGTGAAAGAATAGATAAGAGAAGAAATATATTGTTATAATCTTTTTGGCCCAGGCACTTTTCAAATGGTAGTAGTTTGTATTTGCTTTAAAATCTGAAAACTGCAGAAAAGATGATGGGGTGAGAATCAGCTTGCTTTTGTTGTGTGTGTTGATCCATGTTTTTTACTTTGAGTATGCTTGTTGGCTTTGATTTGCCTTTATTTCACATTCTATTCAAATCAAGCTTACAGACTCGATGTTTTCTTTTTAAAAATGTTGAGAATAGATTTCTGAAAAAGGAAACATGAAAAGAATAGGCTTTGCTTTTTATTTTCACCTAGTTCTTTTTTACACAAAAAAAAGCAAGAATGTTGAATTAACTAATGAAGTCCTTTCTCCTAATTAAAACAAAATTATTTTGCATATTTGCCTTTTTTATCAAGTCTTTTTTATTAGGTAAACGTTCCATTCATTTACTACTAAAATTCTTACAGGCCAAAAAAATCTCATTTGCAAAATATGCTTAGCTCATTCATTCAGTTTTTTAATACATAGAAGAAATATCTGCTACATTTAAGGAGACATCAAATTTTCTGCAGTGAGCCGTCTGATGTTTGTAAATTACTGGCAAAATTGAATGAGATGGTTACTTAATGCTTTAATTTTTCTTAAACCCTGGAAATGTGGCTCATGGATTGAAAATTCATTTGAATATAGGAAAGAATCCCTGCATAGAAATGAGCCAATCACTTCCACAGCACACAACTCACAAATATGTGTGGGTCATATGGATAATAGAAAGATCCTGCTTAAATGTTTAGTGCCAGCAGAAAGAAAAAAGCACCCAGGCTAAACCATTATTAAGATATAAATAGACTTGTAAACAATTTAATGGCATAAAAGAGTTGGTTTCCTTGGGACTACAGTAATTTGCATAATGAACTGCAGCAGTAGCCCTACAATATTCTGCATTAACTGAAATCAAGTGAGATAGTCAACTTTTCAAATTCTAGACAGCATTGGCTTGCAATCCTTTTTACAGGGAAGGAGCTCTGAGAAGGAAAGAAGTATGAGTGAAGGGGAACTTTTCTACACATTTGTTTTTAGGATTTTATGCAAACCTGTTCTTTTTTATAAGCATGGATAAACAGCACATGCTTCTTTCAAACAATATCTTCATGAAAATGACTATCTATCTTATTAGAACCCAGATTTCACAAAGAATGTCTCAGTCTACCATGTCTATTTTCTTGATAGCTGTGCGTGAAACAACGGGTTAGACCTGACTTTTTCTTTTTAGGAGCATTGTCCCCTTAAAACACTGTTTCCTTTACAGTTATAAGTTTGGTTTTGTCATGTTCAAGGAAGCTGATATTTCTCCATTATTTAGTTGTCTAAACATAGGTGTTTATTAGCATTTTAGATAACCCTAGGATAATAAACACATCTGAATGAGACTTGAAGATATAGAGTTACAGGATTGGAAAGGGACCTCACGAGGTCTCTGACCTGATTCCCTGCTCAAAATCAGGTCAACCGTGAATTCAGACCAGCTTCTTTAAAGCTTAATTCAATCTGATCTTCAAACCTGTAAGGATGTAGCTTCCACAGCTTCTCTGGGCACCTTGTTGCACTGTTTCCTTGTGGCTCAGATTTGCATAACATTTTGAAAGAACACCTGTAAGCCAGACAATTTATATCCTAATGATATTATAAAGCCATGAGATGCACTAAAATATCTCAAATTACGCATAAGGAAACAACCACTGTGCTGCTGATCGAGATTTCACCTAATGACAAAAGAATCAAGTCACAAAATTAGATAGTGTAATGCACACTGAATAATCAGAATACTACTGGGTGGTCTTTTTTCATTGACTTAAGTTTTCAAAGTGTTTGGAAGATGCACAAACTCGACAATGTTTTGGAGGAAACCCATTCATTTTCATAGCGTGGTTGGGAAACAGATAGGAGGCTTCCCTATCTGCTGGTCATGCTTCTTGTAAGTAGACCAAGATGCTGGTTGCCTTATTCACAGAGAAGGCACTGATGGCTCATATTCACCCACACGTCCACCTCTTCTGCAGGACACTGTTCAGCAAGTCACTTCCCATTCAGTGCTGATGCCTGCGGTTACTCCAAAGTGCAGAACTTTGCACTTCTCCTGGCTGAACTACATTTCTGAACCTCAATGAGATTTTAACAGCATTTTGTCACTTTTGCCTCTTTATCCGCAGTATATACATCTCTCTGAGAAGAAATGTTGTGACAACATTTGAGTGTTAATTTGGGTTTGAGCTTCTTTAAGATGGACCACAATGTTGTATCAACATTATGAATAACACAGTAAGATTGGTTTGAGGAGGCAAATTTGTTAATTATGGAAATAATTATTGAATCAATGTTATCCATAGCTACAGTGGAGATTCTTAAACTGACAGGAGTATTCATAGAGGCCCTTTTCACATTTACATGTCACTCTTCAACTTTTCGTTCATCAGCACTCATTTGCAAAATTTACTACTTTCAGAAACTAGAATTTTAGATTATTTTAGGTTAACTTATGAAATGCTAAAAAATAAACAGAAAAAAAACCCTTAAATACATATATATTAGTCTATGTTAATATTAGATTAGTAAAACCCCAGTTGCAAAAGTATTTTGATATAACACATTATAAGTTTACTGTTTCAAATTAGGCTGAAAAGTAACCTTGGTGTACTTCTAAATTTGGGAGATATTTATTTTTAACTTCTAGAATTAGAATGAGATGAAGAAAGGTTCTATCGGGTTAAGATGATGTACAAATCACAGAATCACAGAATCACAGAATGGTAGGGGTGACCCCAAGCAGGGTCACCCACAGCAGGCTGCACAGGACCGCGTCCAGGCGGGTCTTGAATATCTCCAGAGAAGGAGACTCCACAACCTCCCTGGGCAGCCTGTTCCAGTGCTCCGTCACCCTCAGAGGGA
>Ga0065711_1036378_pt1 | contig 21055 bp, 14 predicted proteins | sample Hoacrofraction12_FD_59098 | JGI IMG/M metagenome (GOLD analysis project Ga0065711, IMG submission 59098) | Hoatzin crop microbial communities from Cojedes, Venezuela - Epithelial fraction 12 v2 (version 2) | ecosystem: Host-associated > Birds > Digestive system > Esophagus > Crop | place...
CGAACAGGCTGCCCAGGGAGGTTGTGGAGTCTCCTTCTCTGGAGATATTCAAGACCTGCCTGGACAAGGTCCTGTGCAGCCTGCTGTAGGAGACCCTGCTTCGGCAGGGGGGTTGGACTAGAGGACCCACAGAGGTCCCTTCTAACCCCGAACATTCTGTGATTCTATGATTCTGTCTCCAAACACGCAAGAGTCAATAGAAATACAATGCATCACAAAGTGTTTGCTCAGTGCAGGAACTCACGCCATATAATAAAAAGTTAACTGGCTGATGTGTTCTTCCGTTGTAGGTATTCGCATTCTTAGCTACCTTGATGTACGTGATCCACAAAGTGTACTCACTCCGGCGATGGAAATCATCCTAAGAGCCTCCTCTCACAAGTGTGTCTTGTGGTCACCCCATGAACACGAAAGCTGTTCAACGACTGCAGTTTCCAAGCTGGGTGTGGGTTTTGTTTTTCAATGTACATACTATAAACAAGCAGCTTTTTATATGGGACCACGGCAATGAAGACAAAGAGCCTGCCAGAGAAAGCTATATCCTGGCACAATCTGTTTCCCTTCAGCCTCTTCTGGGTTGGGTACAGTTTGATGCTGGAAACTGGGTCCCAAATAGAAAAATATCCAGCTTTAAAAAGAGTAATATAATTGGGTTCAAAGTGCTAAAATCTCCATGAACCACACCTTTATGCCTCCAGGGTTGTTATTGCTATCAGGGGAAGCCTGAACAACCAGCACTAAAGAGCATGAGTATGAAACCGTGTCATTTTAATTGCCGCCCATCCATGTAAGCCTGTTCCCCTCCCTAAACCTGCTGTGCCAAAAGAACATTTTCATGCAGTTTCTGGAAATGCCATCACTGATTTGTGATGAGAAACAGGGGCAATATTTAACTTGCCTCAGGGGAAATAGGAGTTATTGCAACGCCTGAAGGGTGTTGCTGAGTTACGAGGCACACACATAACACCAGGAATTACTGCTGTCATTAATCCCCCTACAAAATACAACTTAGAAGTTACGCAGTACACTGTAGGAGAATTATATGGATGATTAGAGTAACATCTTGAATAAGCAGAGGCAATCAACTCTTCTCTTTGGTGCATGGCTACCCTCAACATACACCAGCACTATGTCGCTAATAAAGATGGGTTTGCTGTAATTTTGCAAAGAGAGAACAGTCATTGTTGCTATTTCCCCTTTGCTGCACATGGGTACACAGCCCTGTGCACCCTCAGGAGCACTGCACTGTAACAGGGCAATACCTAGGGAGGAGGCACAGACTTGGGCATGAATGAAAGCGCTTTTCTAGCAAGGAGAGCCTGTGGAGCTCTGTAGCCAGGGCCAGGGCCTAAACCAACTCAGGTTAATCTCAGTGATGATGTTTATCTGAATGCCTAAATTACTCCGGTGTTAGCCTGAGGGAATGTTCTGGTTTTGGCTGGGACAGAGTTAATTTTCTTCACAGTAGCTAGTATGGGGCTATGTTTTAGATTTGTGTTGAAAACAGTGTTAATAATTCAGGGATGTTTTCGTTATTGCTGAGTAGTGCTTGCGGAGCATCAAGGCCTTTTCTGCCTCTCACACCACCCTGCCATTGAGCAGGCTGAGGGTGCACAAGAAGCTGGAGAGGCCACAGCCGGGACAGCCGACCCAAACTGACCAAAGGGACATTCCATACCATATGATGTCATGCTCAGCAATAAAAGCTGGGGGAAAGAAGGAAGAAGAGGGGACGTTTGGAGTCACAGCATTTGTCTTCCCAAGTAACTGTTATGCGTGATGGAACCCTGCTTTCCCAGAGCTGGCCGAACACCTGCCTGCTGGTGGGAACTAGCAAATGAATTCCTTGTTTTGCTTTGCTTGTACGTGCAGCTTTTTCTTTACCTATTAAACTGGCTTTATCTCCACCCATGATTTTTCTTACTTTTACCCTTCCTATTCTCTTCCCCATCCCACCAGAGAAAGTGAGCAAGTGGCTGTGGGGGGCTTAGTTGCCGGCTGGGGTTAAACCACAACAGTGAGTTAATTTAAACAGGGTTTAGACCCAAGAAGGGGTGGTTTCACATATTACATGTGCTTAATAAACAGAGGTACCAAATTAGCCCTTCCAGGTGGTGGTGCAAAAAAATGCTTCCATTTTGAGTCTGCAGTTGCTGCATAATAACAAGGACTGAAGAATGGAAGGGAAATAAAAATTGACTTAGAGGCACCTCTGTTGCTTCAGATTCAGAGGCGACTTCTGAGCTGTGACCAGGAGTTCAAGTTGAAAATTTTTAATTGCAATATGAGGAAAACATTTGATTTTTTTCTTGTTTTTTTCCTTACTGAAAACCAGCCTGACCTGTTTTGCTTATGTTAGTGTGACAGAAGCAAGCTGATAGCAACCGAGGTGGAAAAAGAAACCCCTTTTCAGAGGAGGGAGGGAACTCATAGCCACTTCAGACAATGGCAGTTGGTTCTGAAGATTTAATGTGTACCTGTTGAAACTGGTTTAAACATCACATCATCACGGGGTGTGTGTGTGTAAGTTACTGCCCAGATTTGCCCTGCTTTTATTCACACCTCTGAATTCAGCATTAAAACACAAAGACACCTTTCTGTTTGGATCTGTTTACAATAGGCAGGTATTTGGGGTCATACCCTGGACCCTGGGATGAGATATCTCTGTCCACCTTCTGCACCCAGATGTGGCCAGCACCTCTGTGCCAAGCAGTGCTGTCTGTCCTCTCACATCCATGTCCCTGTGCCTTGTGGCCATCACATTTGCAGCCTAGGTCTTGGCAGGGCTCCCATCTCTCCTCCCCAATTCTTTCTGCCTTGCTTTGCCCTTTGCTTCTCCCTTCTAAGCCACATACCACTTTACACCAGTCTGCACTAGTTCACTTTCTCGTCCCTTTCCTTCTGGCCCCACCTGGTTTGCTGAGATACCTCCCCCCCCCCAGCATTAGCATAACCTTGCCGTAAACCAGCACTGGAAAAAACCAGCCAGGGGCTGCTGGCACGGGAGTGCTCATCAGTCCCAGCGCAGCTGGGGAGACGGCTCGGGCAAGGTTGTGGACGTGGCATTGGGAGGGAGGCCCTGTGGCCCCAGTGTAATCTGGGCCGTGTCTTTGCCTGGGGGGGGCTGGGCAGAGCGAAGGGCCACCACAGGGTCAAGAGCATCCAAATAAACTGACACAAAGCAGTGCTGCACCTTTGCAATCCTCCCAGCGTGGCTGCAGCTTCAATCCCATGCAGCTGAACAGCTTGTAGGTGAACGAGCGTCCCTGCTTGGCACAGGGCTGCTGAGCCCCCAGCATAGGACAGAGACACAGCAAGGTGTGGCTTTACTGCACCAGGCTGTTGAATTGCACCTGTCAGGTGCCACGAGACTTGCAGCAATATGCATGTTCCCTGCATGGTGGAAAGAAGAGAAAAATAAAATGAAAAAACCACCCTGAGATCCCATTGCCCATCACTCCTATTGTCTCAGTATGGCCATGAAGACCTACATGCCCTGGAAGCTGGCCAGCCCAAGGCAGCTGCCTAGAAAAAGGCACACCTCAATGCTTTTGAAGGGAAAGATGCTGCCCAGAGGATCTCCCAGGACTTATGAACCATCTACCATATGTGCACCAGGTCTCGTCTCCACAGAGAGCCCTGAGGATAGCGTTGGCCTGAGAATTTGCTGTCATCCCACCGGAAACATTGGGCACGATGAACACTGCAGGCTTGATCCTTTTGCCATGGAGATACTTGTCTGGGGTTAATTGCATATGAGTGTGGCTCCCCAGAATGTGAGATGGCTGGCTCTGCTGGGTGCTGCTTGCACACCGTTGGCCCTGGCTGTTTGTTGACCACAAGGCACCTGCAGTTCTTGCCTCCAGAGCTGCTCCCAGTCTGGCCCGATACATGGGGCTGCTCCATCCCAGGCACTGTGTTTGCTCAGTAATTTCCAAATCCCCCCAGACTGGCACTTCGTCTCCAACAGCATCCTCCTCATGCCATTTCATTCATCCTCCCCATCCCTGGGATCCCTTGCAGATGTAACTAGATGGAGCAGCCCATTTAAAAAGCCACAAATCAGCCCTTTTTTTCAGAGCACTTACAAATCCCATCACACTGTTAAAAACAGTGGGCCTTTTGCATCCCTGCAGCCACCACCAGCTTTCAACTGCCAGTGTAACTGGAGTTTCATCTCTGCTCTTCTCCTCCAGCTTCCTCAGCAAATCAAGGAGGTCTGCAGGCCTCTACTCTAGAGAGCAGGCAAATAGACTTTAGTTAAAACAAACAATCCACTTCAAGGCAGGAAAAACCTCAGCTCCTGTGATAAAAAACAATGCTACAAACATATCATTCATTAAACATGCCCAGATTGTAATCTTGGTTGCTCTTGCTTAATTAAATAGCTTCTTAACCGTAATGTTAGCTGTTCCTTAAATATTTGTATATTGGATACCTTGCCTCCAGTGATGCAATGAGTTAGAAGCACTTCCATCTTCTCCTGAATTGTAGGAGAAGAATTTTCTTTGTCTGAAAGCAAAGAAACTTCACAGAAAATTATGGCAGCTCCATGAAAAATGCAAGAGTTCCTTACGTTTGTCATTTTACTGTCAGCTTTATCTGCGAGTGATGAGCAAACTGTATGCTGGGTAAAACTAATACAAGCATCTATATTAACATGAACAAACTTGTGAAAACAGGAAACCCACAAAAGATGACTTCTATGGAGAGATCAAAGCTCCATGTGGGTCTGTGGCAGAGTCTGATTCACGGCCTGCTCAGTCTGCCTCCCCCTCTCCTGACCCACCTATGGTCCGTTCCCCACCTCTAATCTTCACACCAAGGCCATGGTCTCCTCCAGCTCTTCAGTCTCCCTTATGCTAACAGAATCAAGCATTGAAACCCCATTTGCTTTGAGGACAGGGATGGAAATGCCTTATTCCTGACTGAAACATAAGTTAGTGTTCTGTGGGTCCAAGAAGAGCCCTAAACCTCCTCCAGAGAGCACAGGCAAGGCAGAGAAGTCCTGAAGACCCTCATGGGAGTAGACACAAGTGTAGCTACTGTGCAGACCTTGGGGAAAGAGGGAGATCAGGTTACCACATGACTTCCTTTAAGTTCTGAAAATGCAAATGACATTCACCCTACCACTTTCTTACCTTGCAGCTCCTCATTTCCACTAGCACACAAAGTGGACCTGCAAGGCTTGTGTTGATTCTCTTGCAGGCACCAGCTAGAAGTCAGTCAGACACTTCCTGGTGCTTTGGCTGATGGAGAAAAGATCCACTGAGAACCATGTATTGTTTTACCCTGCACTAGCAGTGAGAACAGAAATTACTGAGTGACCACCAAGGGAGATGTCTGTTTGCAGATTTCTACCCACAAAAGACAGGTTGGGACCCTTGTGCTGAGTGATGGCCTATGCACCTCACAAGCCGCGAAAATGTGGTGCGAGATGTCAGTCTGGGTTGCACAAGGAACAGTATTCAGGTCCAGGTCAGCTGGGCAGAGCTGGACTTCACAACTTTCTCTGCATTGGGTGCTGCTAGGTAGGGACCTGTACCTATGGCCTGTGTTTCTCCAGCCCTTCCCAAGATCACACAAGGGCCTGCCCAGTTCTACCATCTCATCCCACTATGCAGATGGGGCATTGCAGGAGATGTTGACATCGCACACATCCCAAATTTTTGTGCAGCACTGGCCTCGTATGATCTCCTGTGATACCATCATTGATCTTAGGCCAGAATATGGGAGGCTTTTCCATATCTGTTGGGTGAGGAAATGCAAGAACAGAGTGCAAGGAAGCAGCAGGACATCTCCAAGTGCAGATGCAACCACCTGCTACTGACACACACCTTATTCCTGATTCTGAGAAGAGAGAAAATGCTGGCATGATCCATCTGCTCACTGCAACACAGGTAAGGAAATGACCAACAGCTGATCCAGTTAGTCACTTTAGGCTCTCTCTACTACCCAGGCTGAGGCTGTTTTGGGTCAGTGGCAGAGCCAACTCCCTTCAGCTCACTGTTTCTGCAATGACAGAGGCAAAGTGAAGGTCATCTAAATGCAACAAGATTTGATTCCCTTGGCCCAGGTTTATGCAGGTTTGTGCTTATCGAAGCACACCTGAATTCTTACAGCGATGAGCCAGGGGCTCGTCAGGTAATAGGGGCCAACAGGGAAACACCAGTGAAATACCTCCAAGGTATTAGGGGTTGTTCCTCTAAAAAGGTGACATGGCCAACAGCCCAGCTGAAGCGCCTCTACACCAGTGCATGCAGCATGGGCAAAAAACAGGAGGAGTGGGAAGCCACTGTGCTGCTAGAAAGCTATGACCTACTTGCCATTACTGAAACTTGGTGGGGCGAATCCCATAACCGGAGTGCAGCTGTCAATGGCTACACGCTGTAGCCAGGGCAGGCAAGGGAAAGCTGGGCAGAGGCATTGCCCTGTATATGAAGAAACAGAGTGTGAAGAGTTGTCTCTGCAGAATAGCCATGAGCAGGTAGAAAGCTTACGGGCAAGAATCAAAGACTGAGGTAACAAAGGAAACCTTGTGGTTGGTATTTACTACAGACCACCTGATCAAGGGGAGCCTACTGATGAAACCAGTACCAATACAGGCTGGAGGATGAAGGGATTGAGTGCAGCCCTGAGGAGAAGGGCTTGGGGGTACTGGTGGATGAAAAGCTTGACATGAGCCACTGTGTGCTCACAGCCCAGCAGGCCAAATGCATCCTGGGCTGCATCAAAAGCAGCATGGCCAGCAGGTCGAGGGAGGTGATTCTGCCCCTCTACTCTGCTGTGGTGAGATCCCACCTAGAGTGCTACGTAAAGCTCTGGAGCCCTCAGCAGAGAAAAGACATGGACCTGTTGGAGCAGGTCCAGAGGAGGGCCACAAAAATGATCCGAGGGCTGGAGCACCTCTCCTGTGAGGAAAGGCTGAGAGAGTTGGGGCTGTTCAGCCTGGAGGAGAGAAGGGTGTGGGGAGACCTTATAGCGGCCTTTCAGTACTTAGAGGGTGGTTCTAAGAAAGATGGGGAACAAACTTCTTAGCAGGACCTATTACAATAGGACAAGGGATAATGGCTTTAAACTAAAAGAGGGCAAATGTAGACTAGATATAAGGACAGAATTTTTTACTATGAGGGTGGTGAGACACTGGCACAGATTGCCCCGAGAGGTGGCAGATGCTCCATCCCTGGAAACTTTCAAGGTCAGGTTGGATGGGGCTCTGAGCAACCTGATCCAGATGTCCCTGCTCACTGCAGGGGAGTGGGACTAGACGACCTTTAATGGTCCCTTCCAATCCAAACTATTCTGCTTCTATGATTCATTCTTCATTTTGCTGAACAGTAAGATGCAAGCTAAACATGAGCAGACATTCTCAAACAGTAGTTGGATATGCTGCTTACAAGAAAATTTGCAAACTGAAAACTGCATTCTATTGAAGGTGGATTTATATCGAGCTGGTGAACAGGAATAAAGCCTTCAGCCAACTGCTGAGCAGGTAAGGCCTCTGAATTAGAATCTTCATTACCACAGCGAGATAAAACTCAAATTCACCATGCCTCTTTGTATGTACGTGACTGCCGTCTTTAGAAACCTGCATTGAAGTCAATGCAAAATATTGCTCCTAAATGTCTTTAACATTAGAACTTCAAATGTAGATTTCCAGGCTGGTCTTGAAGTAAAACAGGCGGTACAAGCACCTTTTGGCATAGAGAGAAATGCCATGATAAGCACTCACAGACCGGGAGGCACAGAAGTTAAGTCCTGAATTGCTTTAATAGCCTGGCCTGCTCTAATACTTTGTGATTAAACATTGTTTGTCTCCTTTGCCATGCCCAGGAAAAAAACATGGAGTTGCCAAGTAGAGCGTTGTGTCCTAGCATGTGGATGCAGAGTCTGTTTAGCTTCTAGTGGGACCTGGTGATGGATCCTCCAATCAGTGAGCTCAGCTAGCATCTAGCACCTACCTCTGCATGCTTCAGTTAGAGATCTGCTACATGAGGGAGTTTACCCGATCTACGGTCAGAGGCTGGTGTATATCATGGACTTTCTCCTTTAATCCTCTGACAGCTGTAGCACTTTCTGAGTTCTGGATAGGGTCCAAGACTCTACTGTGCTCAGTACCACATCGGCAGAAAATGAAGTTAGGTCTTATCCCAGCACACATGCAGAGGATGACTGTTGGATTGCAGGTTTTAGATTGGACTTCCAACGCCAGTCAAAACACTGCAATATCCCAGAGGAGCTGTAGGATGGCTGTCCTCAGGTATTTGGGCTCTGCTTCACTTGGGGAACTCCCCCACTTGCATGAACAGTGTTTCCACAAATCCAGCTGTTGCCCACCCTCACCTTGCCTCCTTACCCCCCACCAGAAGACACACAACTTACACCTTCTGATCTTGCAGTTCCAACACCATGAGAGAGCCTAGGGAGGGAGATGGAGAGTGCACACATTAACTCCCACTGTTGCTCCTTGCTGGCATTTTGTGAAAAAGACCTCGACAAACTCATTCTGAGCATTCTTTATTGCCTTCACAATCTTATCTTTTCAATAGTCTCCCAAGAGCTTGCAAAAGAAACACAGGATCTGTTGATTAAACATCATCTTCAGGAATCGAGCAAATGCATGCTTGAAGTCAAAGTCCCATTCACTGGCTGTTTATGTCTGAATGCCCATAGTTGAACAGTGGTTGGAAGAACTGTAGGAGAGCAGTGTTACTAAATGGTACCAATGGGAGCAACAATATGAATGGCATAAGAGAGCTGGTGCCCTCCTCCGAAACGTAAGCTTAGACAGCCTGTCCGCTTGGGCTGATCTTTCCCAGTTGCATCTCTGAGCAGAAGAGATAGAGGGACTGAAGCTTTTACCATATTGTCCGTCTGACATTTACCCAGGGAGATTTCTTCATTCCCTGAGCTTCTCGCACATCACTCCACTCCAGCTTTGTGTCTGGAACCTCATCTTCAGGCTCAGGATCCTCGCGGACAGTCCCCTCAGGCAGTGCCACGACGATGGGCAGAGGGCCCTGCTCCTCCCGGAACTCCACTACATAGAGACTCTTCTGGTTCGCTAACTGTTGGTGAGTCTCCTGGGAGCAGGAAAGAGAAAAGACAATCAAAGCAATGATGCACAATACTGGTTTGCTTCAGGTCGAGCTCTACATGGTATATGGGGTAGGGGAAAAAAAAAAAAAAGTAATTTACTAATAAACAGTTTAAACACTGAGTAAATTAAATGATTCGTCAGGCTCATCCTCATGGGTTTCAAATGAGCTAACTGCATAGGCAGCAGGAATTCAGATAGCTGCACTGCAGATATACTAGCATTACAATGTCATCCTAGAGGACCTTCCTTCTGGAAAGCATCTGGCCAGAAAAACACATCCTGTTAATAAGGATGCATGTTGGCATGTTAATAGCATGCAGTAATGTTTTTATGCCTTTATATGGATATAAATTACGCTTTGACAACAGCGTAGTGCTTATTACTGCCCTGACAGGTAATATTAGCTAATATAATGATATGAATTTAACATTATTTTAACAACTATACCTCTTCCTTGCATACAGGTTGTTTCATTAACACTCAGATTTTTACAGAATAAATGTCTACTGGGAACAGGAAATTTTTCCCATTCAGGGCAGTCAAGAAAATATATTAAGTGCACATCTCTCAAAGCAATAATCTATATAGCAGGCTCTTCTATGCTTTTATTCATTCTGTCGAAGACTTATTAGAGACAATGTATTGAAAATGTATGGCAGACTTCCTCAAGTCTGATTAACCTCAGATATGGACAAGTATCTGTAACTATCTCATTGTGCAAAGAGAATCATAACCCTCTCCCCTCCTGATGCTAAACTGAAAAAGTTGGCTGGAACGGGGTGACAGATCTGACAACTACAGCTTTACAGGGATATACTGGGAATGTAAGCAGCTACATCCTGGCAGCTACCAAGACTCTACAACCAAATGAGATAACCAGGAATTTCCAAAGGACTGACTCATCCTAAGGCTGGTGTTCACAGGAAGCCAGATGAAATGCTGCATGTTGGATCTTTCCATCGACTACAGGCAGCTGGCTCAGACAGAGACATCTCCATTGTGAGCACTTTGAGTTAGAGGAAATGACATCACCTCCCTAACTTACTTCAGAGATCTTAATTATACTAGCAATAGAAGCAGCTGTGACGTTTGGTCCTTGGGCAAGGAAAACTTAGAACGCAGACAAACAAGCAGCAGCAACCAAAGCTGGGCCACAACTTCCTCTGCTCATAATTTTTCAAATGTCACCAAAAACACGACGAATGAAAGCCCAGAAATTCAGATGTCTCCCGGAAGCACTTTGCTGTGGAACAAGCAGAGTTACATACAGCTGTTTCTGACTGGACAACTTTGTACAACTGCTGAGGAATTACTCACATGCTGATTTTGTCTAATCTTTGGAAAATTACTTCATTTTAAGCCTAGAATATAAACTGTTTGACCATAAACTATTACAATATCCACCCTGTTCTGTCCCCCAGAGCTAATATATAGAACCACTGAGGGTGCAACCTACCTGTTGTGTCAAGCCTTTAAAGAGAGCTCTGGTAACATTCATCAAGTTTTTGGATCCAGAAACCTTGGCGTACATGTCTTTAATGCCAATTAGTTTGCAGATGGTGATGATAGCTCGGTGGCAACGAAGACCATACCCTGGGGAAAAATATAGAAATTAGCGTTATGTGATTATTTGTAAGCATAGAAATTGGCTTAGTTATTTTTGTTACCTAGAATGTTAGAAGATATTATATCTTAAAAATGGCAAAACCGTTCTGCGAAGACTATTCTTCCCAGTCTTTGCAGCCATACTAACATAAAGATCATGGGTTTTTTATACTAAATATACCTTACTTAACATACTGCAAAACCAAATGAAAATGTCACCACCTATAAACTCTAAACATAAAACCATACAAAATGCAACCTGAAGAACTGTTTAATACCACAGGTTTGGGTAGTATTCCTTAGAAGTACCATTGGAAGCTTTAGAAGAACCTTCCACAGACATACCCCATCACCCTGGGAAAGGTCACCAAACAAAAGGCAATTTCTTTCTCCCGCTCAGCAGAAAAGTAACACTCTAGTACTTCCCACAACTAGTAATAACAACAACAAGCAGAGAAGGAAGGCAACAAGTTTCCTTAAAAGAGTACTAAAAAGAAGCCATTACAAGGGAACAGAATCCACATGTAACTGCATCCTGACCAAGACTGCCTCTTCTAATAAGCAATACCTATATAGCTTCAAAACCGCTTCCTTTGCAACTTCAGGTGATCAGCTGCTGAATGACAGCTTCAGTAACTCCTAATGATGTTAAATCTGACTTTAAAATCCTGGTTCACATACACGATAGAGGGATTGAAACTGGTCTCCTGTGGTGAAGTTACTGCCCAAAACAATTGGTATGCTCAAGCACTGCTGTCCTTAGGACTTCCTTCCAGAAGGACCCCGCAGTAGAAGCAATGTCAGCACCTCTCATTCCCAGGGAGACTGTTGCTGACTGAGAGCTCTACAGTGCCTTCCTAAAGCCTGAGATTGCCTTTAAGACCTCTATCAGACACAGAGCAGGTGCACAAATTGGGGAGCGAAGGTAAAGGGAAGTCCAAGTAAGTGTCTGGGCAATAATGCATGAGCAGAAAAGTCTGGTCTGAACACAGAGCTGCTGGGACAGAAGGTGAGTGCCCACTGGCGCTGGTGTCTCTTGCTGCTCACAGGCTTTTGGGTAGCCAAATAACAATACCACATCTTCATTTTATTCAGCTCTCGGTAAGCAAAGCTTTGAGCAGTGAAAGTGAGACTCAAGCTGTCTGCAAACTGAGAAAGGCATCATTGCACCCACTTACACCAAATTCACACTTTGCAGTTGATCTCCAAAATGTGAATCTGTTACTTGTCTCCTGAATCAGCAACAGCAATTCACCAGCTCCACAGTCTACGCAAAATATAACAGCCACTAGTCACCGGCCATGAAAAAGTTATGTTTTTCCCCTTCAGCTTACAAAAGCTAGCAGAATAATACACATTATCAAGAGAGTAAGACAGCACAGATTATCAAGGCACTATGCAGAGTCATCACTTCCTTTCTCCTGGCCCACCAACTGGCATGAATTACACTTTGTTATTATACTAGTGGCACAACGTGAAGGACAGGGAATGGAGATAAAGAAGGTAATAGACTCCTTGGAGCTAAAATTACATTGGAAAGATTCTCTATATTTCTAGAAAAAACAATTATTTTAATCAAGCTTAAAGAACAAATGAGTGTTGCAATACTTACTTGATTTCAACTTACTGTTCAAAGCAATAAGATCATCAACAAAAGTTTGTGTGTGTCTGTGAAACCATAGGCTGAAAAAATTCTGTCTGTGTCTATGAAACCACAGGCCAAATTACAAAAGCTTTTAACTGTAACAACCTGAAATTTGTAGGTGAGTGAGGAGAAGAGACAAACATATTTCAAAATCCACAAACACAACAGAAGTTTGTATGTCATCTCCACCACAGAGTGTTATATTAGCTAGAGTGCACAACTGCAGTACATTAGCATTAATTGCAAATGGTTTCTTAGACTTGCCAGATTTTAATGACGGAGTTATTTTTTGAGGAGTCTAATTTTGCTCTTTTGTTCCCCAGAGAGATTTGTTTCACGTGGCCTAGCTCTATTTATCTTAAAAAGCTGAAAAGCCAGGTTATTGATTAGTCCACTCTGCGGGACAGTCTTGCTGCTGAATAAATGGGGGGGGAGGGGGGGGGACGACAAGGTAGGGTGCAAAAAGGACGGAGCGGGCTCTTTTCAGTGGTGCCCAGTGACAGGACAAGAGGCCATGAGCACAAACTGAAACACAGGAGGTACTGTCTGAACATCAGTAAACACATTTTCACAGTGAGGGTGACCGAGCACTGGTGCAGGCTGCGCTCAGAGGCTGTGGAGTCTCTGTCCTTGGAGATACTCAAAAGCTGTCTGGACACGGTCCTGGGCAGCTTGCTCTGTGTGACCCTGTTTGAGCAGGTGGTTGGACAAGACAACCTTCAGGTCTCATCCAACCTCAACCATTCTGTGATATGCCGTTCTTACTGTGTAAGTTGAATGGAAAAGCCTCACTGGGCAGGGCAATAGTAGCATGTCAGCTACAAAAGCATCTCTCCCAGGAAAGAGAGAAAGTAGTTGAGAGGCACTTTGTTTCTCAAATCTATAAAAAATGGAAATAAATTAGGACAACAGTCTGGTGAGGTAATATTAATCATAAGGTGACCCTGATTGTTCTTGCTTCTGAGGTTCATGAATGTAACATGTCAAATGAGGTGGGAAGGTATGTCTTATTCTGTGTTCCACTACAGGAAAATAACAACATCTAATGTGAAGCTTCCTTCACCATTTAACAGTAATAGCATTGTTTGTTTGTACATGCATGGTCAAATGTGTAGTTCAGTTGTGCTACTCCCACTCTGTGCATGTTTTTGCTTCATTAGATTGAAGAGTAAACTGAAGTTTCTTCTAAATGGTTATCTTAAAAATTATAGCCCAAATTACCTAATTTACCACCTTGACAGCTCCTTAAATGCAGAACAACTGCAGAAACGTGAATGATAAAACACTCTGAATCCATACCTGTTAACCTGTAAGGATTGTTCTAAGCTCATGCTATCACTTTACTGTCACATTGATTAAAAAAACCCCCCCTTATTCCAGAATCAAAATGTCATCTAGTAAAAATTGTATTGAAGGTTCACAGCAATTTTAGATGCTTTCAAAATGCATTAGTAACTCTGAACACTAATAACTGTATTTTCATATTACTAATGTGACATTACAGAACAGGAATACCAGATAGACAAAATCAAATAGTATATCCAAAGCCTCAATGCTTCAGCTTACTCAAACGCTGCAGAAATCGACAAATTATGTAGTTGAACATGACAGTGTTCTGACTGAAAAATTATCCCAAGTTTCTGACCTATTACAAGCTAATCATTAAATGCTCTTGCAGTTTAGATCTTATCATAACGAAACTGAACAGCTTCACAACGAACTAGCTAGGTAAATGAATTAATTTCCTATTTGTATGTTAAAATTAGAAGACCAATTAAGAGTGCTCAGCAGCAAACTGAATCTGTTTTTTATAGAACAGCATCTACCTTTATCTGTCCTGAAAGCAAAGTTAGGCTAAACAAGTCAAATCAAATCTTTGTACATCAAGGTCTAACTCAAAAGATCCACGCAAAGAAATGACTTAATGTCTTCACTCCAGGTCTTCAAAACAGAAAGACTCTATAAGGTAAAATGGATCACACTGAATACTGCAATGCATTAGAAATAAGCTGACCTTTCACTCCTCAAACTACCTCATGTGTTAAAAATTTTTAATGTTGTAATCCTGCAGAACATGACAGCAGTTTACAAGGTTGCTCTGGATGTGTCCTTGTCATTGTAAATGACTGGCAAATCACATACTGCAACAGCTCTGCAGGTGAGGAAAGGGACAGCAGACAGGCAGCAAGGTGTCTTCAAAAGGTCAGTGCTCATGGGGAAGCTATTAGCGACAGCACACACGCACCTGAGGGATTTTGCAAGGTGGGCTGTGTATCTCTGTCTAAAACTATGAGGGGAACACAGTCATGGCCCTCCATCAATTTCCAGTCCCACGTCTGTGTCTTGCTGGTGCAGAACTGTTGACACTAGACATGCTGAGTTGCCATACTTCACAACTATTGACAGTGATTCAGTACCACTGTGGACGGAAAGTATTTTTAATTGCCAGTACTTCCAATGGACTGGTAGCGGTAAGGGTATGTTGAACAAGAGTGACAAGAACATAGAGGGACACAAACATGACTGACAAATGATAAGGGAGGCCGTGATGAGAACCAAACCCGGTCAGCCACACTGACTGATGAGAGCACATGAGAGTGTGAGCATGTTTACCCGATCGGGGACCTTGTCAGTTTGGCAACTGAGGGAAAATGGCAAAACCAGAAACAAAAATATACAGAGACACAGAACTGACATAGACAATGACAAGAAACAAAAATCACCACTAATTAATGAGCTATCAAAAAATTACAGGTGCCAATTCCAGGAAGATCAACGTGGACTTTGCAATTCGTGACTCTAAACCAGGGGTGACCCAGACTGGGAGGGGTGTGAGAATCGATGGTGCTACACAAACCCACCAGTGGCTGGAGCTGGACCATGAGTCACAGCCTGTCTGCCCGGTGGTGGCTGCTGGGGGGGCCAAGCATCTGTATCTTCCCCAGTCATGATGTGTGTGAGGTATGCATGTGTTTTCACTAACAAACTTCAGGCTGGACTAGCCGGTGAGTATGGGGGGCCTCAGGTCTGGGCCAGGGTATCAGGTGGGCAGGGGGTCCATGCTTGTATACCCACGGAGACTTGTGAATGTGGAGTGCACGAGGGACAAGCGTGTGAGTGCATGTGTGCTGGCTAGTGAGCATCAAGCTGGACCAGCTGGTGAGTAGGGGACCTGTGAAACAGGTAAGAGGGCCCAGAATCTGGGCAAGGGTGCTGTGCAGACAGAGGGGCTGCGCTGGCACTTGAGAAATCTGCAAATGTGTGTGCGCTTGAGAATCTGGAGCGCGCTGTGTGTGCCTGCACCAGTGATCTTCTGTCTCTGCCAGCCGAAGAGGAGGGGGGGGACACGGCTGTCTGTGTTTACATTTACATGAATCCTGTACACAGCTGCTGTTGAGGGCAGCGCCTTGTCTGTGGCCAGCCATGTCAGTGGCCTGCGTGCTTGTGTGTGCCTCTGGGATGCACACTCAGCTTCACTACGGTTGAACCTGCAAACGGGAGTGACAGCAGCATCCCTCAGCCTGGGCAGAGACCCTGGGTCGCTGGGCACCAGGCTGGGCTGCAGCAGTTGAGCAGGAGGGTCCTGGGCTGAAGCAGCTGGAGGAGGCAGCTGCATATCTAACATCACTTAACAGTAGCTTTGTGGAAGAACAGACCTGTGAGCTGAGAGCTACCAGGTATGGACTCACTACTACTCACATCTAACCTATAGGAGTCTAAAGAATTATTTGCCTGTACTACAGCTGGGATCAAAGCAAAGAAGAGCTTGCAAGGATGCAGAAATGAAAACGCTCCTACTGTGTATCAACGAGATAGTCTTTGTGCTGGTATGGTGCACAACACCAAGCCAGGGTAGATAATCCCTGTAGTTTCCACATTGGGAGCTCCTGATTTTAGGGGAAAATAAAGCAGTTATGGTCTTGAGGAAGTATCAAGCTGGATGCTGCCCTGGCTCTAGCTCATGACCACAGGTAGTCTGAGGCATTGAGGGAAGGTATCTGCCCATGCTATCCCTGTAAGGGTTTAGGAGGGACAGCCACATAGCTTGCACTCCGATTGCCACGTGAAGCACTTCCACTACTGCATACTAAACTACCTCTGAATCCTGTCTTGAAAAGAGTGACTAAAGATCACTGAAAAATAAAAGAACGAGCCTCTCAGTTCTCCAAAGCATGCTTAGGGTATATGGTGGAAAGAAAAGCCTGCAGGGTTCTTCTACAGGCCTTTGCTTCCAACATCTGTGCTATTACATTAGACTTTTCCACCTCTGCTTAACTTAGAGAAGGAGCTACACTTGGGAAGCGTAAAAGAAAACCAGGAAGAGAGCTCTCACCAGTGTAACAGGGTCAATCCCCAATTCACAACAACAAAGCCATGTCATCAACGGTAGGTATTTCTAATGAAAAATGATTTATCATCTTCAACATTGAAAACACAGTAGACTAGCACCAAATGATCCGTCTCTGAAGTAAACAGACATTGCACAAGTATAACATCAAATAAATACCAGTCAGTAATTAATAAAAACCTCAACATTTCCAGGCAGCTTTAATTACCTTTGTTTTGTTTCTTCATGCGGATGGTTGTGCTTTTAAATTTCACTTTAATGTCATGGTAAACTGAACGGGAGGAAAAAAAAAGGGATTAGAGCTAAATTCTTCCTTCTAGAAAAGCTTTAGCTCAGCATATTTCAGAACTGTGAACGGGAATTTGGTTTTACTCTCCTCTGAGTTCTTTAAAGAGAAGAGTTAATTTCGGTAAATTTCTGGAATAGACTTTGAATGTTTACACATCTCTGAACACTATATTACTATTGTACACAAAACCAAGCTTCACTTGAAAAACACGAAATGTCTGCATGCCTCCAATGATCTCATTTAGCTATGGAGTGAGGTCATGCGACACAATTTAACCTTCTTCCTCATACTCTCAGATTTTTCTAGTAATTCAGCTTTTAACCTAAGATTTCGCCATAGGCTTCAGTGTTCTTGGATTTTCAATACAGAATATTTACCATTCCAGTCTTCCTGCTTCTCTCTGCTTCAAAAGGAACCCCAAACTCATATGCTCTGGTGAGTGGCTGTTATATACACCTGATTCAGTGGCTCAGTCTCTGCACAGTGGATTCTAGCACTGCAGTCAAGATGGCTCAGAGAGCACCTCTACGTTAAGTAGAATGGAAAGCACGGTTGAAACACCACCAGTGTTTAATCAAATCCCCAATCTGTTAGTGTGAAATAATAATGCTCAAGGAATAGACACATGGGGACAACTGCTGTTTTGTATTTGTAAACTGAAGGTTTATTATACCGAGTATCTACACAATGACCTGGTTAAATCTTCATAGACTCTGTAAGGTACTGTCTTTCAAAATTGTTCTGAAAGATAACTGAATATTTGGTATACTGGTGCCACGTCTGACATCAGGGAGGACTTGTATGGTATTAAGTTGAATTAACAAAAAGCTACCATGAAACATGAGACTGACTTCTCCAGCCCACGTTCTCCCCAGGTGCTGGGCTTTGTCAGCACATGTGGATTGAGTCAACAGGGAATTATCTCTGACATACAAAGGGGAAAAGCACAGAGGAGTTCACTGCAGAGAAAAGATGCCCAGACAGTATCTGACTTCCTTAACTCAAATTGTGCCAGCAGAGATCCAATCTTGCTACTACCTCCTCCCCCTACACCCATTTTTAAATAGCCTGAAATAATATGCATTAAGTACCCAAATTTTAACACAGCAAAGGCAGGAGACTAGAAGGGAGATAAATCTCTCAACATTTTAACAACATCATCTTGTATTATGTAACCTTAACTTTTCTTCCTGGACGTTCCTACAACGGCTGACACAAACCCGAGTGAAAGTAAAGAGTAAACGACATATTCATTCCAGGTAATCATAATTTATTTTACACAGGGACTGAACGACTATGTACTGTGACATTACCACTGTTACCACTATCTACCTAAAACAGGCTGGGGCTAAGAATTCGTACAGCACGCTGAGGAAACAAAATAATGCACAAAGATTACCAATACAATGCATCAGATCAGAAAGGTTTTAGTTAACATCTTTTAATGCTTTGTACCTAGTTGTAACCAGTTCTTGTTTGTATATTCAGGACATAATGAAAGTTAAGGAAGGGAGTCTAAAAAAAGCATAATACTTACTTGTGTGGTTTTGATACAGCTCTATAAAATGTAAGCAGCGTATTGCTTTATTCTTTGCCTAGAGATTAAAAGCGAAAACATTTTTTATTGAATTTTTCTGCAAAGTATTTGAAATTTACCATTGTTCAGTTAACTAGACAGAAAAAAGGCAAGAAAGAAAACCTAAGAAAACAGGTTTGCCACATCTAAACCATCTACTTTTCGGAAATGAAAATGTTCTCTTTAAAGAACTGCTTTCTCCTAACAGATTTAATTTTTAAGACTTCTCTATATAGTAACAACTGTATCAAGCTTTGTGCATTTTAGCATTGCTCCTTTGATAGCTTAGTTGAGCATTACAATGCAAACTAAATTAATGTAGATGGACAAGTTAGATTTTGAAGTCTAAAGGAGCCTTAATAAGGTCTTTATGCATGTGTAAGAGAAAAATTTCTACACACTAAGTGTACAAGCAGATTTCAAGCTATACAGATATTGGAAACACATGAGCAAGGGAGGACAGGTATAGGCCATAGAAAAGCGAGTAGAAAGAAAATAAAGTGTGCATTAACAGAATCTCATTGCAGGACAACCTCATTATGCGTGTCCAAGAAAGAGCAACGAAGCTGATGAAGGGTCTACAGCACAAGTCTTACGAAGAGTGGCTGAAGGAACTGGGGTTGTTTAATCTGGAGAAAAGGAGGCTGATGGGAGGGAGACCTTATCACTCTCTACAACTACCTGAAATGAGGTTGTAGCAAGTTGGGTGTCAGTGTCTTCTCCCAAGTAACAAGTGATAGGATGAGAGGAAACAGCCTTAAATTGTGCCAGGGGAAGTTTAGATTGGATATCAGGAAAAATATCTTCACTGAAAGGGTTGTCAAGCATTGGAACAGGCTGCCCACGGAAGTGGTTGAGTCACCATCGCTGGAGGCATTTAAAAGATGTGTAGATGTGATGCCTAGGGACACAGTTTAGTGGTAGACTTTGCAGTCTTAGGTTTACAGTTAGAACTGATGATCTTCAAGGTCCAACCTAAATGATTCCATGATTCTATGATTATTTGTATCAAGATGGACAGATCTTGTACACGGACTTATTTCTTTGCATATACTACAAAACATGCTGATTATTAAAAAAAAAAAGTGTAGGTATGAATTATTTGTGCCTGTCATCAAGCAACAAATAACTCAATCAACATACTTTCCGCAAAGCATTCATCCGGTCACCTGCTTTCCCCATTGCAAAACCTGCAAGACAGAAAAGAGTCACTTGATTACTGAGAAATACATGAGGCAGGACCTTCAGAAAGCAAAGGGGAAAAACCAGAGAACTTCACAACTACATTTAGTACCTGTGATTTCCACTCCATTGCAGAGATCATACTCAGAAAATGGTCCACAGAAAAACAGAGGAACCACAGAAAGTAACAGTTTAGGACTTATGAGTACTAACAATTGGATGCCAATTGCTCATTGTCAAAACAAATAAGGCTTAAGTTATCTCTTTTGTGTATTTCTCCAAACTTGTTCCAAACAAATGAATAGTGGTGACTGCTTCAGCCAAAAAAGGTCTTCTGCTCAAAAAGAAAGGCTGGAAGGAATCAAACAAAGGAAGCTGATGAAGATATATCAACTACATCCACACAAAGAGTAGCCCCAAGACCCTAAAGCAAAGAAGGAGACTGGGTTTCTATTAGTGAAACAGAGAATATGAAAACCAGGTTTAACAGAACATTTGTAAAAAAATGCATGCCTGTAAAACAGAGAAAAAACAGACTGCCAGTTTACAAACTGCTACCTAATTCTCTCTCAAACCTCAGACCTACTCGTGTTTACCAGGTGAAATGTAGTAGCAATAAAGAGGTTTCACAGCAGTCTCAGAGTTATCTGCAGCCAGCTCAGAGTAGGCATCAACTGACTGTACGGAATGAATAAGAGGATGTGACAACCGTTTTCACAAACTTTGTAGTCTAACAATGTCACGGTAGATCGAATGAAAATCATTTAACTTCAAATCATCAGATCTAGCTTTTTTGGTCCTTTGATGTTTCTGTTGTGGCAGCTGGGGTTGTGGGTTACCTGTATCCAAAAGCCTAATACAAAAATCAATGGGATTAGACCATTGGCCAACATTGACTCACTAACTTCATGCAGATGTTACAGGGCAAATGGGCTGGAAGATACAGAAAAGAAATACCATCCTGACTGATAACTGTAAATGTAACAAATGTAACATGTAGGGGATTTTACCACTTCAGGTGGTCAGAAAGTTGCAAGACAAGGGACTCCTGAATAATCCCTTTAGGCGCCTGGGCCTTGGGAGAACAGGTACGCAAACTACAGAGATAAGGAGGCTGAAGGATAATCTGAAGACCCCTGCCAAGAGATGCCAAACAAACATGTGCGATGGACATTACCATATATGAATGAATTCTCGGAAAAGCCATTACTATGATAAACATTTCTTGGAAATGTAATGAATATGTATGTTAACATAGCATAAATACCTAGTAACTGTGTCTCTTCGGTGCACACGTTTGGAGGAGAGAT
>Ga0065711_1036379_pt1 | contig 21055 bp, 7 predicted proteins | sample Hoacrofraction12_FD_59098 | JGI IMG/M metagenome (GOLD analysis project Ga0065711, IMG submission 59098) | Hoatzin crop microbial communities from Cojedes, Venezuela - Epithelial fraction 12 v2 (version 2) | ecosystem: Host-associated > Birds > Digestive system > Esophagus > Crop | place...
ACAGGTTGAGAGGTTGTGGATTCTCCTTCTCTGGAGATATTCAAGACCCACCTGGACAAGGTCCTGTGCAGCCTGCTCTAGGTGACCCTGCTTTGGCAGGGGGGTTGGACTAGATGACCCACAGAGGTCCCTTCCAACCCCGATTCTGTGATTCTGTGATTCTGTGAAATTATTCACCATTTCCCACAGGCAGACAGATGCCCAGCCATTCTCTGAACAGTGCCCACCTTGGAAGCCAAACTACCACCCCATGCCCCTTCTTCCTCTATCTCTTTCATTGCGAATCATGACATCTGGGGTGGAATATCTTTTTGGCCAGTTTGGAACAATTTTCCAATCTGTGTTCCCTCCCAGTGTCTTGCCCACTCCCAGCCTGATTCCTTGGGGGAAGGAGGGAGTAAATGAAAGCCCTGATGCTGTGGGAGCATAATTCAGCAATAGCCAAAACATTGGTGTGTTATTAACAGTTTTTTAGCCACAAATGCAAAACACAGTGCCATATGGACTGCTGTGATGAAAGTTAACGCCACCCCATGCATACCCAGGACAGGGATGCAGTTTCACATTACCTTCATATGATCTCGTCTATCTGACTGCACCAGAGGACCGCATCTTATTCTCTCCTCTTTCACTTTCCCAGGTTTAATGACATTTATTCTCAACCTCTTCCTCATATCAGATCTTCTGGCTGCATAAACATGATCAGAGTGTGAGTGTGTGAGTGAGAGTGTATGTGTGTAAATATGTATTTGCGTTCTTTTCTTTTAGATTGGTTAGGTGACCTGCGTGTGTGACAAGGGAAAAAGTAAGACCACCCTTCTCATTAACAGTTGACAGCTGTATTCTGTGGAGTGTAATGTTAAACTAGATGCTATGTTGCCATTTTTGAGTTGGCTGTCAGTACACGACTGAGAGATGAGATCTGGTTGGGAAAACAGTGGGACTAAGGGATGAAGATGAGGAAAAATCCTCAGACAGTCAAAACTAGAAAGCAGTTAAAAACAAAAAGATAAAGCTGAGTGATCAAAACTATTTTATTCTTAGGAAATAGCTGACAAGGCAGTGATTTGTAGGTTCTGAAGATTCTGTCTTCGGTGGTGCACAGAATTGTGCTTCAGTTGCAAGGGTAGCTACTTTGTTTTCTTTACCATTGTATTTAATAAAAGAATGACTTGGCTAATTGAAGTCCTTTGCTAGGAATTCAGCAAATTATTATCCCTGCTGCTTGTAATAATATATTAAAATTTTTCTCGGGGTAACGAGTGTTTGGGAAAAAAATACAGATTGACTTTCTTTTTCTTCCACAGGGGAAAAAAAAAAGGAACGTAAATAGGTCATAGTGCAGGAATTAGAAAGAGTAGGAAGAAAAAGAATATTGCCAAGTAGAAATAATTAACAGCTGCATGCTGGTCTACAGAAAAAACAGAGTGGGCGAGATGGTTAATCTGGGAGGGCTGCTGAGAGAATAAAGAGAACAGTGCAATGAGATGACTGCTGGCTTTCACTGCAGTCCCATGCTTCTTATGGAATGATTTAACTTAAATAGCAGCAGGGTAATGTCTGTTCTGTTGACTTTTTCCTTCTCTCACTGATTGACTCCATTCATATTTCCATTTCACAAAACCAGGGATAATTTCTTCATAAAACAATACCTCTTGCACTATCCTGTCCTTTAAGATGTGTCATAGAAAATGGGAAGGTTAATTACACAAAATTGAATGTTTAGCTTTGTCTAAGCACAGAGCAAAATCTGTGCTGTATTACACTTTTTAATTTGATAAGGTCCGTTAAGCGATATGGAACCTTGATTCTTCTTCCACTGCTAACGCTCAAGTGTATTGGAATTAAGTCTATTGCAGATGTTGATGATGCACTGGTTTGTAACTTGTGTACTTGGGTGGAGAAACAGACCTCAGAATTCATTATTTCTTTAATGATGTATACTGTAAGAAGCTCCTGATTTTTCAAAAAATGTTTGGAGCAAAGTTAGTTTTATTCTGAAATTATTGATGCTTCAGATCCTGTATGTTGGGAGACTCACTGGTTGATTTCACAGGAAACTTCAGAACAAGATGTTTCTGTTTGCCATATTGGCTTGAATGCATGACAAAGGGTCTGGCAGATTTCTTTTTTCATTTTTTTCAGAATTAATATTTGAGAAATCCTTTTCACCTTATCTGACAGATTTTGGTCCATTTAACTGCCTTAATGACATGATTTAGTGACTTAAAGGGGCTAATGAAATCGCTGTCATTTAGGCTAGCATTGAGGTTAAATGAAAGACTTTTTTCCCATTCCTTTTCAGTATCTTCAGTTCTGCAGTAGATAGGGTTGATTTCGGCTGAGGACTGTCTACATCTCAGCATGCCCAGCTGAGAGAGCCTTCAGACTTCACCATTTTGTACTGAATGTATCAGCAGGGACCAGGAGCTACCTCAGCTTTTAGTATATCATAGTGGGGCTTTTAAATGGATGATGATTCCCAAGAGCAGTAAACCCTTGACCACGTTGATTTCTGACATTGCAAATTGGGAGTATGTTTGTATTCATGCCAGTTTTTGTTTCACTACAAAACATGCCATTTGGCAGAAGCAATAATGAATTCTACTAAGCAAGTGGAAAGTCACGGTCTGTTGTAGCTACTTACATACAAACAAACCAGTTAATTTTTTTTTCTTGTGTGTTAGACAGTACAAGCTAATTCTTATCAGAACATGAGCTTTGATGTTTGGGTCTTGTAACATTTATTCTTGAATCCTGCAGAAGGTTGGTCTGGGTGTCGGGGGGTTTTGAGGGGAGGTGGGGTTTTTTTTAAGGTGTTTATTTTTCTATGCAGCTATTTTCATATCTAGAGCATGCTTTCTCACTTTGTCCCTTTTTTATTACTAAATAAATTTTCCTTCTACAATTCCTTTGAACCTCTAATTATGCACAGAGAAGGCTTTGCGATTGATAACATGAGTAAGAGCTAATACTGGTTTGTTTTGAGGTAGTACTTATCTTGCTCCCACATTTGTTATTGGTTTGACTCCTTTTTGAGAACAGTTACACATAATAAATCTAATAATAGTCCTTTCAATACCAGCAAGACATTTGGCAAAGTCTAACAGTCTTCATCACAGAAGGGCTTCTCTTCACTTTGAGCGCTGACAATACTTGCTGTCAGATTAAACACAACGTGATGAGATTTCACAAGAATTTTACATAGTATATCGTACAGCTACAACTTCTATAAATAAAACAAAAGTTTAAAGATATTTCTGGGGAAAGGCAAAAGCATTCTGGTGATGCAAACACTAATGAGATCTGAACTTTACATTCAAGAGGGAGATGACAGTAGAATGCTACTGACATATCTGTAGGACTGTAATGTGGCAACTACACTTTATAAGGAGAATATAAGTATCTCTGTAAATGTCAGTGACTGAGCTAATTACTGCATAAACAAAATGAAGCTTTCTTTACTTCTGTTATCAAAGCTGCCTAACACACATCCACATATTGATTTATAACTACATGAGTACATTACATTCTTGATGTTGGCCACTGTGGATTGTCATGGTTGCTGGGTTTATTCATTGCTATGATTAACATCATCACTGGTAAACAAACTAATAGCTGATTAGGATTTTTTTTCCTTTAGAATTAAGAGATAATTCTTACTAAATTATAATCATTAAAATTAGCTTTTGTTTTGATTTAAGCTAGATAGTACTGGTAAGTTTCACAAGGTTCATAAAAAGAAGTGCTTAAAATACTGATAATACTTTGCCTCAGATAAAAATTTACTCAGTATAACTAAAGATCTATACTTACAAAACCGTGAAATTCCTTTTTAAGATATTTCAGAACAATGGTAAGATGCTATAAACCAATGCTGTAATAATAAAACATTTTGTAGTACCTTGATACTCTGCCATTCTCTTTGCCTTTTTCCTTTTATGTATTTGTACTTGACCTCTTCCTGAATGAATAAAAAATTATTCTGATTACTCTGTCTCTTCTTTGATTATTTAGTCTTTTATGGTCGAATTTCAGTTACGACGTTATTTTATAATCCCTTCAAGGCTGCGTGATTTAATTTATATACTCCTACACAGAATATATTACCACAAACCATGGACGATAAAATTTTATCAAATAATGAAACCGTGTTAAATAACTATTCTCAAAGAATAATTCAATTGATTCACTCAAATTCAATTCAATCCTAGGCCACAATAAAAACCAGAAATATTTTCCTCTGAGAGCTTGAGACTTTATTTTTCTCTTTTGTTCCATGTATATTTTAAGTGCTAGTAATGGTAAAGAATCCTTTTAAAATGCCTCAGCTCTGTTTCTAAAATGCATTGTGTACAGACAGAATTTAAAATTTCCATTATACTTGAAGCCCATGTCTTATTTTGGGGTTCTGGTGATGTACATGTTTCAGACTTTGGGTAAATTTCAATACAAGAAGGATGAAATCTATGTCGAAAGAAAAAAAAAATGGAAATGATCCAACAGATATCATTGTAAGAGAATCAAAAAAGGAGCTTCCATTGGGACCACTGCAACACCTAAATGTTCAGTCCAAGTAATCTTTGCTTCTTATACAGGGAGAACAAGGACAGCCAAGATGGTAATGTGGCGAACCTGAACCCCATAAAGTTCACATGAACTGACTGTTTTCACTTGAGCTGATAGCTGGTGGTCTTTGCAGGCACCCTCATTGCAGGAGAGGGGAGGGAGAGGCAAGACCTCTCTGGAGCTCAAAAATTGTCCGTTTTTATCCTATAGATACCCACAGTGGACAGCAACCAGAGCCGAGAGAAGTAGAAAATATGGGTGGGAAGTAGAAGAATAAAGAGAGTGGTTTCAGCACAGATGAAGCCTGCCAAGAGTCCTAGGAATTACCTTTTTGACTCCACTGCAGGGAAAATTAGAGTTTATGTTTGAAAATTCAGTTTTGTGAATTTAGCAAAGGCAATGGGGAAGTCAGAGTAAAATAGGAATCAAAAATCTGGAAGCCACAGGTTTTAGGTCAAACCTACAGTCCCCATTCTATTGCTCTAAATGTCAGCTTCTTGAAGCATATGTCTACTCATGGAAGTAATTTCTACCAGTGATTCTGCTGAAATTTTACCCTTGAGAGGAATGGCTGAACAGTTCAGGAAAGACAACAGAACCTTGGCATACAGCTCAGTAATTGTGTCCTGTCTGAGTCACTGAAGGTTTGATAAGAACACACTAAACGCAAAGAGTGGCTTTGTGCCAGGCTGTAAATATACTTTAGAGTAATTTAAAACCATTCTGAATCCACCACGAATTTTTACAAGGATGGAGAGCAGAACAGTCCTTGTTATAACATTATTTTCTCCTTATCATTAAGTGCGTAAGACAGCATAGTCATATACCTGCCTCTCAAAAGCATTAGAACAATGCACTCCAGAAGTGGGTAAAATTACTTTTCCCACGTATGTTGCCACCTAAACTAAAATGCCTATGATTAATCTCCACTATCTTTCTCCTGTCATTAATTAAAAAAATGATGAGAGGAAAGTGCAGAGAAAGGAATACTAATTTCAAGTAAAAAAATATTAATTTCATGAGTAGATGCTGTTAGGGAGAAAAGTGGAAGAGCTCTTGGATCCATTAAGTATCTGAAACGTTAATCACCAAAATTCTAAAGGTAATTGCCAGATAAAAGTAAAGTGTTACAAGCAGTCACTTCATATAATTTCTACAAAAAAAAAAAGTGTCAGCAGCTAGGAAGAATGTAAGTTGCTGTGTCAATCTCTCGAAAGGATGAAACAGTTCAAAAAGACAAGGAGAATAATTTAGTTGGATTATATCCAAGATAGAATACTGAAATAAGCAATAACATTGATGTATAGTTGTTGAGAAAAAAAAAAAAAAGAAAAAAATTTCTATAGGCAAATGGATAAAAGTACTAAGGATACTCTGAAAAATGCTCCAGAGAAAATCATATCGGTTCAAAAACAATGACAGAAACATCTAATATATTCTTGCTTTTATGACAAAATATTGACTTTTTTTTTTAGCTTATGCTGTCTCCTACACTCTCCTTTTTGTTTGTTTTCTTGTTTACTTTTTGTAACTGCTGCAACCCATTCTTTTATTCACTGCCTGAACCCTTTTATTCCTTGTCTGCTTAGCCTGTTCTCACCATATTGTAACTTCTAGTCACTTCCAAAACCTCCTTGTTATCATTCAAAGCCCTTTCTCCTTGAAATGACTTTGCCAGAGGACACTCTTGGGCAGTCATAATACTTATTAATAAGCCACTGCTATCTCTTTCTTTCCTCTGAAAGACACGGAGTATGCCAAGGTCTTCCAAGAAGGTTCTAGGTTTCACTCTGACCTGCCCAAGTGAAATGGGAAAGCTTGCCTGTAACTCTAATCTCCAGTGAGATCCACTTATTTTTTCTTAAAGAATACACATAGTTTTTTAAATTGTTTAGCCAAACAAAAGGAAGACACCCAATTTTAGAGATTCAGAGCTATAAAACAAAGGTAAATGGTTTGGAATTTAAAATTCAGATTAGACATAAGGAAGAGGTTTTTAACAGTGAACACCACTGACTAGTAGAACAAGTTACCTAGGTGCCACAGTCTGAGGGCTTACTGAGCAGATGAGACTAAGCACTCATGTAGGAATAGAGAACAGGAAAACTCTGTGTAAATGATTTACTGGATGAAATATCCAGATTATTTTCAGCCCAAAAGTTGAAGTCTGTGATTCAGTCAAGCTCACTGATGATAGTGCAAGTTTTGCAGAAAATGTAAAAAATGAGACCAATCTTCTATTTTCTTTATGGATTTTTTACCTTCCTGTTATTCCTCTTGCACCTCTTACTAGCAGAATGACATAATTAATGTTTTGTTGAAATGCCATGTATGAAAGAAAAACAAAATGGCATTAACTTAACAGAAATGATATAATATTTCCATACTTTAAAGCTGTAAAACATTATTTGTCTAACTATTGAGGAAGACCTTTTGCCAAGTCTATCCATGTCTTAGGTTTCATTACTAAGCTGAAAAAACAAGATCCAAAATTTTAGGTTTAAAATTCTCCATATCAGAAATCACTTTACTGTCTTGATTTTTAAAATTTATTCTAACTGTTGCAAATTAGTACATGGAACTCCAGCCAGCAATAGGAGAGTATTCTTATAATGTACGTATTCACAGGCACTAAAATGATTTTTACTGTAGAGGAAAAGTTATCCACTTGTTCAATAATCTTCATCTAAAATGATAGTTCGTATTTCAGTAGTCATTGACAGTTAATGGCACTTCTGTTACATGTTGATTTAAGCATGCTTTAACAACTAACTAAACAAATCTTAATTCCATCAATTTCCTCCATACCTTATCACTGCACTCCATTTTTCTGTGTATTGTCCCTTTTCTTAAATTGGATTAAAAGCTAATAGAAGACAGTAAATTTATGCCTTTCTACTTATTTATGCACTGCACAGTGCAATCTGGCTGTAATCCTGATGTGTTTTTATTTGCCACTGCATTAACATCAGGAGGATGTTCAGAAGGTTTAATAGGTAATTCTCAGGTTAGAAGACCAGTTTCTGTCCCTGTCACTTTAACTGAAAACTGCAATTCTGCTTCAGAAAAAATCAGACCTGCATCAGAATCAGGCAGGTTCTGTTTAGATATATCCAGGCTCTAAAACCAAGATGATCTACTTTTTCCTAGAAAATTTCTCAGCTCAACACATGTCTTTCCAGGAAATATCAGAACTGCTAGAAAACTTGTTCTATTTTCCTTAGCCTAATTGTGTCAGTTTGGAGCCCATAATAAACATAACCCACTCATAAACTATCCTGTGATGTCCACTCACTCAGCACTCCTGATAATCATCTTGCAAATCTCTGGAGTAATATGCAGAAAAAATTTCAAATCATTTTACAGATCCATAGCCAGACAGTTCCCCGTTGGCTCCACATCTGAAAAAAAATCAAACAAACAGGCATGTTGTTTCTTCCAAAGTCAACGTTCATATATGCATGTAGAAGAGGAGCTAAGTTTGGGTTTTTTTTTTAAATGAGAAGAGTATACAAAGAATTCACCATTTCTGATTAATCCCTTCACCTCTATAGAGAGATCCACAATTATAACTGTGGAATACAAATAAATCCTTGGATCGACTGAATTTCAAAAGATATGAAAATTATGGGGTGGCTGCTTCCAGCATTTTAATGTCTTTTCATGAAATTTGGAAATAAGGTGTTCATCTCTGCACAATTTAGTTACGCAAATGTTAATAGCTGACATTTTTCTTCTCCGTTAATGTGATTTCAAGGGAAGGGTATCTCTGCTTTCCTTCTGAAAAATATTCCTTCTGAAGAATTACAAGAACAGGTAATTATCATTGGCAGCTAAGTTTGTTATTCCAGCACAAGTAAAATAGTCATTGTAGTCCAGTGGGGACAAATGCGAAAGGTTACGCTTGTTTTCTTCTCTTATCGGAATATACTGCACATTTTCAGAGAGTGTTATCTATTGTCATCTAGGTAGGGCAACATTAGCTGACCCTTTTCCTCTTTGCAAATTGAGTCTAATCAGTCTGGTTCAGTTGATAGCACATAAGACAGCGATAACAGTAGTAATATCAAAATATGATTTTGCTCTCTCTAGTTAACTCTCAGTGGAACTAGCCTCTCCACATTTAGCAGTTTGCCCTTGACAAACACTTCAATACATTTAGTAGAAAACACTAATGCTTTATTAACCCTTTATAGTGTTAACAAGTAGAAAAATAATCTCTCTAAGAATGAATCATGTAAAAGAGCAACATCTGATATCCTGGTAAATGCAAGAGAAATGTAATAAAGAAATTACAAGCCTATATCACATAAAAGATCTTTCTGTGTATAAAGGTTGTCTTCTTTTCTCACAGTACCTTAGAAGAGAACTAAATTACTAAGACAAACAAACTTTCTTTTCTGTACTCAGCTAAGACTAATATTATTCTTTCCTCCCTCTGTTGGTTCCTAAACTGTATCTTCAGAGGCCATTCTTTTGTACCTTTTTTTAGAAGAAGTTGATTTGAACGCCAGGTACTTAGCATTATATCAGATTATGGTGTACTTTTTTTTTTTTTTTCCTACTGGTGTTCATCCATGTCCTGTATTTTCCCTTGTGCCTTTTGGGAGAACACAAACATTAAATATGCATACCTTTCCCATATTTTCTGTCTGTAACAGAAACAACATGAGTTTACTCAGTGGATCAGTAAGAAACTGTCTAACATATGATTTCCAGGGTTTTTCTTCTAGGTCATCAGTTTGCAAACAGTCTTTCAAATTTGATTACTATGTTTTATTTCCCCAGGGGTCTGTGGATAATAAAAGGAAGAACATCTGTACTTAATATTCTTTTTCCTTTCAGAAAATCCTTCAGAGTACATGTGAAAAAGCAAGACCCTCTGCTAGTGACCAGGTACTCCTAATTCCCTTTACTGCTGAATGTTTTGAGTAGGAATCTGATTATTGTGTTGAAAATAACCTGAGAAGTTTGGGTTATTTGGGGCATTTGTAGAGTACTTACTGAATATGAAAGTAGAGCAGATTAACCTGCTGTTGTTTTATTATCCTAAAGCACTACACTTCAATGTCATCAAGAATCAAAACTAAATTATACATATAATTTTTTATTTTGATGAGTGTATGTTCTATGAGATAAAGCTGTACTGCATACACTGATTTTTTCTCAAGTACAAAAGAAGTAACATTTCAGAATACTTGATCTTTGGGTGAATTCTTTGTGTTCAGCAGAGATACTTAAGCCTTGATTTATCCCAGCTAAATCAATGATCTTGAAAAATCTGAACAAATTTGAGCTTAAATTGCTTAAATAAAGAATCAGGAAATTAGCCTATGTATAAAAACAGTTAGACTAGACTTTCACCAATGCAACTGTGTTCATTTCAGAAGATTGCCTTTCTGTTAACATATGAAATTAGAGATCAAATGTACCTCCCCTCTACAGTGCACCCTTAAAGAGGTGACATTTCTGAGAATCATGGCAAGGCTGTCCTCCCATAAGGTGCCAGGAAGATCAGTGTTAGCCAGTTTCTGTGGATGCGTGAAGCAAAGCTGGGGGCTGCCTGACATCTGTAACTGCTATTACAAGATGAGCGGCAGATACCACAAAGTCTACTGAGATTGTCCTACCTGGATAAAATATGATATTGAGATACAAGTTCCAAAACATCTGTTCAAGACAAAAGCAAAGTAAACTAAATAAATATTTTCTGACAAAAAGTGTCTAGAAAAAGAAATTGTAGTCACAGCCAAAACCAAAGAAATCCAAAACAATATAAAGTTAATATTTAAATGCATCTCGTCAATATTCTTGATGACTTGTGGCCCCATTCAGTGTATTTTAATAAACTCCTGCACCGAGCTTCACTCTGAAGCATGAATATAGAAGTGTGAAAATGAAGTATAGAAGCAAGAATATAGAAGTTATGCCTAAATATCAGAGAAGTCTCTGCCCTGTGCACCTCGTGATCATGTAGTTTGGAGGATTGTGGCATTCTTTGTTTAATACCATCTGCTAACCAAAACTGTAAGTATCTTGCTTCTTCATTTCCAAAGCAAGGAAATCTTCGGGCAAGGAAAAAGCATGGATTTAAATGTGGTGCTTTTTATTTTTTTTTTGTTTTTTTTTAAATATTTTAAAGCAATAATGGAAGGTAGCTTCACTATGGGACTAAATAAGGTCAACAGAAGACGTTGGAAACACTCCAAGTTCCAAAAAACCCCCAATGGTGCAATTCACAATGCATGGACTTTAGAAAGAGACCCAGCATACTCCTGTATATAACGATCCTGAACATGAATATTCCTTAGGGAACAGTATGGAAACTGTATGGAATATGGAGTCAGGAAAATACAGCTAAGCTTTGTTTTTATTTTTGTTATCCATTTCTAAATTTTCAGATAAGCAGGTAAAAAAAAATGTATTATGAAAACCTTCACAAAGCCTGGGTACTAGATAGGTATAAAGTATATTGAAAGTCCTTGAAAAAAAAATGAGTGGTAAACCAGAAAAGGGAGATCCTTGATGAAGTGGGAGAGCTGAAGTGTATATTGGCTGCTGAGGTAAAAGGTCTAGTTCAGACAGCATTGATTTTATGGTCAGACAATTGGACTGGTAGTCCCATAGATAGAAGAAGTATAAGACACAAGATTTGTACATCTAGTGTGTTGCTACAGGTCCAGAGCTAGAAACAGTGCCCATTTTTTTTCAGCTTAGAAAGCTAAGGGCACACAAGGGTTGAACAGCTGGATCTCATCACAGCAATCTGATTAGTGTCTAACAGGGAACTCGCCCACATGTCCAACATGGAGAAACATCCCCTCTCACCTTACTTGGTATTCAGTTCAGCTGGTCACAATGTAAAAAAAATCATATTGTCCTGCTGTGAATGTGTGTGAGAAATATGATTTACATACTCTAACAAGAGAACAGGAAAAAAAGAACGGCTCCAAAACTGGGGTGCAACTTCTATGATTTAGATCCCTACAAACATATTACCAAATGTCTCCTGTTTTCAGTGCAATCAAGCAGTCAAACACGAGAACTGCTTTATACCTTCAGTGTAGAATATGTAAGTTGTTCACTAAGAAACCTGGAAGGAAGTATGTGTAGTCAAAACTGACTTAGGGGAATTCATTTGTTTCCTTGGTGTAGTGTATTGTGGCTTTGCTCCATGGTTACAAATAACCACATGGCAAGATGGCTTGTATTAAGTGGAGGTGAACTGCAGTGACCTACATTCAAGAAAATATTTCTAGCTTCTGCAGAATACATTAATTCAAGTTTTATCCGCTCAATCACAATAGGCCTGCCTGAATGAAACCTGCGCTACTCAATACAGTAAGAACAGGACTGGACATACAGTGTGGGGTTTCCTAAATAGTTTGCTCTATAGGCATAGATCTAAACTAGAATAAATTGGAACACAGTCTTGCCTCTCCCCATGCCATAATATGACCTATTCTGAAACTTATGGATTTGAATAGAGGTAAGAAATGAATTCTATATACTCCTGCCTTTGCTGACATTCTCTTCTAGTAATTGCATCACTAATGAATTAAGTGTCTGAGTATGTTCTGTACTCCCCAGAGCAATTGTTTTAGCCTTTCATATACCCAGACTCAGTACAGTATATAACAAGCACAGCTTTTTGCCAGGTTACTTCTGATGTGGGATGCAATGATTTATGGATGCATAACATCCCTTGTTTTCTTGACAAACTGAGCCTGAATAATTAAACTATATGCATCACTTTACCCTCACATAATGTAGCAATCTATTGGTTAGAAGATATCTGAGCATACTGGTAGTGTAACACCATATGAACTTTGACCGAAATCTTTTTCTTAAATAGCTGAAATCACAGTGGAATGGGTAGTTATTAGGGACAAGATACAACCAAATGGTATCTTTAAATGGCATTGACAAAATGTTTTTTCTGTACATCAGCAGTATTATTGAATGTGTAGTTTTCCAGCCTAGAAACCATGTCTGGAAGATTTGTTGAGTTCCCCAGGTTATTACAGAAAGCTGGAAGGATCAGTAAATGATATTGCATAAGCAACATAACATCCAAGGCCAGTATTTTGAAGATATACAGATGCTGAAGGCTGATTCCTGCAATACCTAAGGTGTGTGGATCTTCGCATCTATGCTAATATTCATTCTTGTGCATAGATAGATTTTGTCACTGGAGACATTTTCAAAACAAGCTGATGGGCAGTCACCTATACAAGAGGTAAATACGATAGTGAAACAATGCAAAGGTAGCTAACCTATGTGTCATTATGTATAAGTCTCATGAAAATTTGGATTTACAGTACTTTTGTAATACTGGTCATATCTCACACTTGAATCCAGCCCCACTGGATATTTTTCTTCTTTTTTTTTTTTTAAATCCAGTTCTTGTATAATGTAAAAGTCATAAGGAGTTCTGGGAGTGGAGATCTGGAGCTCAAAGGTACATCTATACTAATAGCTGAATCTATCTGAGACCACACTCAGGCACCGTTCAATTTATTTATGTATATGTAGCCTAGGAGTCTTCTCCTTGCCAACTGAACATCCTAAATCCTTAGCTACAGTTTTAGAATTTCTCATTTGTCTCTGAATGAAACCTTGTATTCCTGTATGCCATGCAAACTGTCTTCAGAAAGAAAGAAAGCAAACACTTTGATAAATAATACCTTTTTACTTGATGACTAGGAGTATTTGCCCTGGAACTGAGCTACTAGGCAATTACCGTTGTGTTGTACAAAGAAGCATTAATACAGTTTCTCTGAAGCTCTGAAGCTCAGTTTAACAGTAACACCTAACTGAAATAGTTTCTCAGGTCCAGAAGAAAGCCAGAATTTAATATTTTTCTTTCCCAATTTTATCACCTGATTTACGTTTTCCAGCACACAGCATGCTAACATTCTTTAATTCCCTCCACATGAGACTAAAGCACCAGGCTCCCCATAGTGATACCCAGGCAGCATGATTTGAGGACACTGTGGTCTTGAATATCACAATAACCATGTTTCTTTTTGAATCTGGTTTCAAGGCCTAAAATTAGGTTTATGGACACCTTTCTGAAGCATAAGAGACCAAGAAGCAAGAGAAATGCCACATGCTGTGACGAAGCGTATTTTTATGGATTTGTTATGGACAGTGAGGATGAATCTACCCTTTGAATCTGAGGTTCACTGATCTTTCAGAGCCAGGCTTTGAAGGACCCCATTTCAGGCATGTTAGATGCTTAAAACATTGTCAGGCATCTAACTATTTTCAAAATCAGCTACCAAATTCTAAAAGAGAAAAGTCATAAAAAGATAATCTTGAACTTCCTGCTAAATGTGTATTGAGGTGCCTGTATTTATCTACGTATCAGTTATTACCTTCCCTAAATCACTCTTGAAAATAGGGTGTGGTTGTTTTCATAATTTTATCCACAGTATTCTTGAATCCTGTGTTACATGGTTTGATCATTATACAGTTTTAAAAAGGCATAGACACTATAACACTAGCATTTGAAAACTCCATAGATGGGTATATATTGGAATAGGTCAGAATCATAGAATCACAGATCAGAATTTTTCTAATCCTATAGTGAATATATTCTGACACTATCGGTCATTTGAAAACATCTTACATTTCAAATAGCCATGTAGAGCTAACTATGCAACTCCAAAAACTCATTCCTATTCAGTATAACAGTGATAATGTTTAGACTTTTCAATCTAAACACAGAGATAAAGAAACTATGCCTCACTTACTCCTGCAAAGCAGTACTCCAATCTTACTTCAAAAATAGTTGTAATGGTATCAAGTGAGGCTACCACTATAGGAATCACCCCCAAAATAAAACAAAGTGCAGTTCCACCAATCTGAAAAAAACCCACAGATGTTCATTCGCTGCTGTGAGATTTTAAACATGAAAGGGCACTGTGGATAGTTACTATTGTAGTACAAATCCGTACTCTAAATTTTAAATCAATTTTTAATTGATATCTAGTATTAAAATCATGCAGAATTATCAACACAAAAATGACTGGAAAACAAGTTCAAAAATCAGTCTTTGCTTTGGGTTTGTGACTGCCAAGGGCAGTATGAACAACTTGGCCAGTTTTTCAGTTTCTGCTCAGCTGTACAACACTCTTAGACTTCTAAATTAGACACTTTTTGGCAAATCAATAACCATTTACATTTGGAAAACAGTAGTCCTCATCAAAAGAGACCAGGTTGTGGGAAAGTAATTACTCTTAATGTGGAAGAGAACAAGAAACCAAATCTTTGAAAGAAAGATGCATTAACGAATCGATTTTCCACATCTTCGCAGATGAGGGGAAAAATAACTTGGCTCAGTATAACATTATAATAACCATTAGTATCCTGAAACAGACAGAAACTTAGTTCCTCTCACTTGAACCTAGCACAGTGTTTGACATTATTCATTAAAAAGAAGGGTAAACAGTTCAGGCCTCTAGTCCCGGGAAACACTGAAAACATTTGTCTTCATTGCTGTCTCTAGAGTCTGGAAAGATCTCTTTTGAATCACTGTCAAATAGGAACAGTAAATGTTTACTGATTTCCAGCTATGGTATAATGTTTTCCTTCCAAGTTTTTTCCGCTCAAGATGTTGAATTCTCTAGCACTAACACTTAGTCTTTCAGAAAACATATTTTTTTTGACTAACATTTTGAGACTGTAAAATACGGCTTCAACACCTAGGAAAGTCACCAAAATAACACTTAAACATTACACAGGGTTCTTTTTGCTTTACTAAATGCACACAGTTATTCATGTTTCCATGTCAAACAAGAATTCAATGGAAGCATATTCTAACAGGCTGAATTTTGTTGATTACCTGCAGAAAGGCAATTATGAATCAGTAACAGAAGTGATATTAATCTCCAAAGTCTAATCCTAGATATAATGACAGCTGTATATTTGCATTTTGAACTTTCAGGCAAATTTACAAGGACAAAACTGTCACAGTCACACTGATGACCAGCACTTATAAAGGATTTTCTGTCCCTTTTTCCTAATACAAAAAAAAGAAAAAGAAAATTGCTTTTGGGAGGGTGGAGTTTCATTTACTTACCTTCCTACTTTCTGCAGATATCATCTGGCAGAGAGCAAACACGAGTATTTGGCATGTTGCAGAACAACTACTGTGCAACAATGAAAAGGAAAACAGGTCGACCTAACCTAATTATTCTCATGAAATGTCCTCCAGCTATACTTTGAGTATGAAAAATCTTGTTAAAAACTACATTATAAGTGTCTTCAAAAGAGACACTGAATGGGAAATCAAATGAATAAAGCTTCCCAACAGTTCAGATTTATGTGTGCTCTCTTGGACAATTTACAAAACAAAATCCCCAATGAAACAGCGTTTATGTAAAGTAATTATAGAACAATGTATGGGACTTTCATATTCACTTCTCAAAGAGATCTGCACGGTAAACTTCCAGATGTCATTTTAATAATGTCTGGTAGGAAATAAAAACATCTAAAGAGGTATTAAAATTCCATGGCCAGGACATTTTAGTTTATCTATATTTAATGATCATAACTTATAAAGTGGTACAATTTCATTAATTTGTTGTTTAAAATAGAACTCCTTAGCTTTAAAATAATTTTTGGAATGAAGCAGCAGATCCAAAAATACAAGCCCTATGATTTCATAAGACATTCAGGGGACTTATAGAGAGCACAGAAATGTTTTTACATCCCTATGAGCCAACATATGTTGTCATTTCCAGCTGTAATAGTTTAATGTGAAAAACAATAGCTTTCAGTTTGCACAGACTTATACAACATGGCAAAATTATTTCCACTCATCACCTCCGTAACACATGTGTAGGAGCGGGAATAGTTATGAGCAATTTATCTTCTCTTTTGATTTTTTTTTAATAAAGAAAGTGACTACTGATTGAAGTTTTCAGTTCATGGAGGAATTGGAGGCTCTTTGAATAAAAAAAAAAAAAAAAAGAAACTCAGCAGAGCATCTGAATCCTGGTATCCTATCCCACTATTCTGAACTGTGTAAAGAAAACACAAAAGTCAATTTGACTGACTAAAAGAATTTGTAAATAAAACTTTCCAAATGAGAAAAGTGCGAGACACATAAAGCTCTTAACAAAAACCTTACAAAATTCTTTCCCTTTCAAATACCCAGAAGAGTCCTCTCAGAAGTGCTTCTCTGGTAGACTGAAATATAATTCTCTAAAATTGAATTTCTCTCTTAAAATTGCTTCCTGTTCTCCTGCTGATCCACATATAGATATTGTGTTGTCATGACTTACTCAGTATTTACATTAATATATTTAGATCAATAGTGACATCTATAACCACTAGTTAGTCTGAGACTAACAAATATAATGTCATTTGCGTTGTTCTATAGTTAAACCATGTCTACTTAATTTATTATTATCCCTGAGCTATTGAAGTTGCACCACATTGCAATCTGTCTTGTCAGGTATTTCCACGCTGCGTATCCCAGCCATAGCTTTTCCTGTCTGCTTTTCCTATCCACTTTTCCCAAGTATAATTATTGTAGTGAGCAGAAACTGGCACTGATGAAGAGCCACCATGCTTAGACCACCAGTTAGGACCTTGCTCCAATGTAGTTTCAGTGGCCTCATGACTTATTTTTACCTCCAGTGCAGTGTAGTGAAAAAGCAAGATTTGCTTTCCCCTTAAATGTACAGGTTAAATTTCACCAGAAACATCTGCATATTTCTGATTTTTTTTTTTAACAGCGTCACATAAGTGGGGTACAAAATTAGTAATGGTCAAATGAGTTCTCCCAACTATAGACTTTAGTGTCTAAGTATGTCAACAAAGAATCCTTCATGAGCTCTGAATTTTCATGCATACAAAATATTCTGCTGACAAAAAGACTATGTCAACAATCTTTAGCAACTGCATACCTATAGCTGTTAGTAACTTTCCTGTGTTGTACTACTTTTAGTGTTAAATAATTTCCATTTCAAAACTTAAGTGAATCTCTATGCTGTACCCTTCCTTGTAGCAGGTATAGTATTTAACAAGTAGCATTGTGCGTCACGAAAAAGCTTGAGATATAATATTTATAGCTTAAAACAATACTGCTGCCAAGTGGTGCTTTCTAACCCTGAAAGGATTTTGAGATGTCAAACACGTACAGTTAATACCTGTTTGTCCTCAGTAAATGCTATTGCTCTTACAAGCTATTGCTAGTCTTAATATGCATCACTGAAAAACTTACGTAGTTGCCAGTCCTTTTAACTTGAGTAACTTTTGCTTGTTTGGTATTTCAGAGAAACGAGGTTCAACTGACAACAGCTGAAAGGAAAAGTTCTGAAATCTCTTAGCGTAAGACCTGTTATTCGAAAGACTAACAGTCACCTGTTTTGTATTACACTCTGTATGAACACTAACATATGCTACAAAAAGTATCCTGGTTTTTGGGGCCCATACTTGGACCATATTTCTTCTCTTCATTCAGACAAATACTTTAAAAAATACCTTTTAAACAACAGAGTAACTTCAAAAAGATGGGTGGAGTCTGCTTAATTTGGGCACATTTGTTGAAACTTCTCAATTAAGTGACCTAAACAATGAAAATATTTCTCTCTTAACTTAAACTTAACATTGTTGCTGACATATGTTATTTGAAAATTAGTGCAATTTCAAATTCAACAACTTCCTTTGGACATAAAAAGCAGCTAATTCATGAATAGAAAATAAAAGAATTAAAGGCTAATGGGATTTAACAAGAAAAAAATATAGTTGTTTTCAGATTTGCAAGATTCTATTTTGATCAATACCTCAGACTGCCTCACCAAAAGCTGGCTCATTAACTAGAATCATGTCACTCATGATATTCAGTAAAACACTGTAAAAGCAGTTCTCAAATATTGTGAAGCAGTTACAGATCTGTCATGACTCAGCATATATAAATATGCTGTCACCTCAGCCATAATGAATTAACTTAATTTATCTAACCAAAACAATTCACAAGACACAGAATTATGATTTTCACTCAAGATCAGGCATCATTGTGAAACATCCCAGTCAACTGGATATTCAAATTAAGTTTCTCTCACTCTATTTGAATCTATTGTATTTCTGATAGTGCCTGTTTCGTTTCATCAGCATGCTTTGTGCTGAAAATGGATTGGATGTTTAAACTACATTGTGGTGGCACAAATATAACTGCAACATTAATTTTGTTGATGAATCCAGTTATTTCCTAGTGTAGGAATAGTACCGAAAAACAGGGATGCAGCCTTTTCTGCTGGGTAAAACAAATTGCGACCATCCTTTGCTTTGCCACACCGTGTTCAAGCTATGTGTGTCCAAGCATATTTTTTGATTTTTCTTTTTCTCTACATAACTCATAATATCATAACTAATTCTGAAAGCTAATACTACAAAGCTGCAAGGAAAAATGAAAGAAAGAAGGAAATATGTTATCTGTAACAGTAGTCTAATGTAATATATTATAAGAAGGAATTTGGTATACGTTTCTCTTTCAGCAGCTTGGAAAATGTGGGGGGTTTTGGGTAACAGTTCTTTGGTAGAAGCTGCTTTGATTATGCTATTATTTCTTCCAGATATATTAAATGGGGAACTTGCTTATAAAAAATCTCATGAGCTGATTCACCACCTACAAAATTCTTTAAAACACAGGCAGTCACGTGAAGTCAATGTTTATCTTAAAAATTATGGTTTTTCTTCAAGGTGGTTTTTAAACCATACTTTGTTGTTCATCACAATTAAGGTGAGTAAATATTATCACTCTCTTTTTATAGACGGGAAAAATGATGCAGCAAAGCACTGACCTTTATTAAAAGAAGACGGTGATCTTGTGTACTAGTTTTGTCTGGGATAGTTAATTTTTTTTATAGTAGCTTGTACGGGTCTATGTTTTGGATTTGTGACCAAAGCAGTGTTGATAGCACAGGGATGTTTTAGCTACATCAGAGCAGTGCTTGCACAGCACCAAGGCCTTTTCTGCTTCTCACACCACCCAATCAGTGAGTAGGTTGGGGGTGCACAAGAAGCTGTGAGGGGACACAGCTGGGACAGCTGACCCCAACTGAACAAAGGGACATCCCATACCACTATCCATGGTCAGCAATAAAAGCTGAGGGAAAGAGGAAGGAGGGAAATTCAGGGTCGTGGAATTTGTCTTCCCAGCTAACTGCTACACATGATTCAACCCTGCTCTTCTGGAGGTGGCTGAACACCTGCCTTCCAATGGGAAGTAGTGAATAAATTCCCAAATTTTCTTTGCACCGCCGGAGTGACCGAGTGGCTGTGTGCGGGTTAGCTGCCTACTCGAGTTAAACCACAAACTCTTGTCCACTTCTGATGATTGAATCTCCTGGACAACACATTTACTGTCTTTCTAAATGCCCTTATTAATTTTCTACTTTTGATATCTTTTGTAAAGTAACTTGGGTAGTTCTTTAGGTTTCAGACCAGGAAAGAACTAAAATATTTCGCCTAAGAACAGCTACATAGTCCAGCTTTGGCAGTGCAGTGTTGTCATTAAAATATTATCAGATAGATCGCTATAATTATTCCAAGGTCTTGAATGGAAAATAAAGATATGTTATTCTTTTCCCAAAGTGATTTTGCATCATTGATAATCATAGAATCATACATAATAAGGTGAAACATCAGAGTAAGTTTAAGCCAAATGGCAGAATCACACATAGAATATGGATTCTTAATACTTTGATAGTCTCTATTCAACATAAATACTCTAGTGTTGCAGACAGGATTTATACAGAAAGAAAGACTACATGAGGGGGAAAATCCTGCCTTATGCAGATGAACTGCAGTAACTGTCTTTTATCAAAGAGGTCTTGATATTTGTCCCCTGGGCACTCATCAGTCCAGCTGCATGTGTCATCGGAGTGACATTTCTTCTTCTTTGGCCTCCTCAGCACCTTTGGCCCTGCCTTGGAGAATGAAATAATGGAAAATACTTTGTTTTTCTGGAGAGTTGACTTCCTTACAGCTTACAGATGTCCATGATCCGGCGCTTGTACTGACCATTGTACCACATTGGTACTCTATCTTATGAGTCACCTCAGTGAAGTCAGAAAATGCCTCTCTGTCTCTGAGAATGGTTCCAGAAGATGTCCTAGCCTGAATACAGAGAAAGGATTGAATATCCAATTTAAGTAGTAAAACTTATTTTCTTTCCTAGCACTTTATTCAAACTTAGAGGATGCAAAAGACAGGCTTTTCCTTGCATAGTCAACTTTTATATAACAACTTGATTTTTCCTGTAGCTTCATCTAACCTGCAGTTCTTAACTGAAATATCTAACTGTGATGCCTTGTTGCTCTGAGTTGCCTCTACACCAGCTACATGCAGCACTGCAACAGGTTGAGAGGTTGTGGATTCTCCTTCTCTGGAGATATTCAAGACCCACCTGGACAAGGTCCTGTGCAGCCTGCTCTAGGTGACCCTGCTTTGGCAGGGGGGTTGGACTAGG
>Ga0065711_1036380_pt1 | contig 21054 bp, 17 predicted proteins | sample Hoacrofraction12_FD_59098 | JGI IMG/M metagenome (GOLD analysis project Ga0065711, IMG submission 59098) | Hoatzin crop microbial communities from Cojedes, Venezuela - Epithelial fraction 12 v2 (version 2) | ecosystem: Host-associated > Birds > Digestive system > Esophagus > Crop | place...
AAAAAAAAAAAAAAAAAAAAAAAAAAATAATAACAACAATAATAATAACAACAATCATCATCATCACCATCATCATAATCACTACTCAGTTATATTCTCCGCGGAGAATAACCTCTGATAGTAAAGCTGTGCTGGTAAATTACACCATATGTAGTATGGAGCACTTCTGTGTGTGTATAGGGAAATACGTTCCTCCACTGACCATGTCTAAATTTTTAGAGAGTTATCACTTCTTCCATGTGGATGGATCAATGCTAGTTGTATCCCTTCCTTTCTCCATTGCAGTTTCAATGCAAGGCCACAGTAAAAAAGGAGGTGGGTGGATAGATTCATGCTGTGGATACCTACCTGGACAGTTCTGCTTCATGCATACTTTTCTACTTTACCCCATTTGTCTCTCAAGACCCGTTGCGGATTACCACATAGGACTCCTTCACAAAGAACACATAAGAACAGAAAAAATTCATTTCTGTCAGGTGTTTGCCTCCAAATCTATGTCATACAATGAGGATCTTTCTTTTGATTTCAGAAAGTCTTGAAGAGGCTGTATGTGCCAAATTCCTGAAGAGATTTGAGGTTGACATGCACAGCATCATCACACCTTGGAGTCAGTCTCCCCTGAATTCACCTTGCAGACTGAGGTGCCTGCGTTTCCTGCATGGCAACAGTTAATTCTACTTACCATCAGAAAATCTGGAAAAAATAAAGTGGCTTAGATAGGTCTCCTTTTAGAGGTAAAATATCTGAGCCAGCTCACTGGAAAAGCTGGGGGAAGTGGTTAATGTGAAACACTCTCTGTACCTTGGTTTTGGGGAATTCAGAGAAATAGGTATCCAAGGCAAGAAAATTTCTTTTGGGCGTAAGTCTTTAAATCAAGCCTTTGGGCATGAATAGTGAGATCAGTGTTTTCATACCTGCCAAAAGAAGAGTTGCCAACACTCATCTTTTACATAATGGTCCCGTGGTTACAGCATTGTCCTGGGAAGCTCAGAATAGGAGTTGCAGGGCAGCTTTAGCCTGAGAAAGGTTTAAACCTGCTCTTCCCATACCCCTGCAGCGTGTTTTAACCAGATATATCTATGCCATGCAGGGTGGAGACAAGGAACCTCTAGCCTTTCTGTCAAAGACAGGCCATGGGCAACCACTTACAGAGCCACAAGGAAAGCAGAGCTGAAGAAATGTATGTTGTGGTTTATTGGATAGGAGTCTTACCCAGGAAAGGAGGATAATGGATTCTGGGCTGTGCTTTTCCGAACTGATATAGTCAGTATTCAGAAATTGTTTACTAAACATCTAAGTTAATCCAAGCTATTCTTTATTAAGCTGGACCACTCCTGAAGAAAAAGGTATACCTGCAGTAAGGAGTGCTGGCTGCTCAGCTAGCTGCTACATAATGACTAAATATCTTCTACGAGATAATCTGGGAGCTGATATTTAGCCAACTATTTAGAACATACAGCCAAGCGGTTCAAATCTACAGCAAATCCACCTTTAGGATTGCTGGCATTAGATCAAATTTATTATGGTCACCGTGCAAATAGATATCTGACCTCAGTTAAATCTTGTACTCTTCAGTGCCTATAGTATCTACACTGTCTACAGTGTAAGTGGGCACATGACACTAATGTCTCTGCTGGTGTTCTATTCAATGGAGATCTAGTCAATACAACCCATTGAGAAGAGAAAGCAGTTCAGCTTATCCTTAAGTAGATACTTAGCTCGGGTCAGCTGAACAACTGTCCAGTCTTTCTTGATTGCACTGAGTAGATCTCCAAGCTCACTTACATATTTCATTTTCTTTGATGAATATCCTGCTAAAATACGCACCTTATTAATGGCTTCTTCTAGTTAATTTCCCAGACTATGAAAATACTGAATCACCTTTCTGCCTAGAAGACAGAGTATTTGGTAAGATTTCCTGGATCAGCTCAGAGGAAGAAATGTATTTTCCAGCAGACCTATGGTGACATATCATCACTGAGAAAACCAAACACACAAAGACGGATGTCATCACATTAACATCCCACCTGTCAGTAGAATTGTCTCCTCCTCGTGCAGAATGAAGAATGCTTATGCACTCCTTATGGTAGCAACACGAGCCTAAATGGCACACATTGTCAGTAGATTTTTTGATGAAGGTAAGAATCCCCACTCTACTCACAAACGCACACATGTATGAGATATAAATTGCTTGTATCTTATTTTTAAAAGCAGAACAGACTTTGGACTCCCTTTTGAATCGTTCGGGTAAAATAAAATATTGATTAATGATTAATTAAATGAGTGGCATCCATTTTTAAAGCATGGAACCTTTGGAAATAGAATAGGCAATAAAGGAGTTAAAGCTTTCATGAGAAAACATGTGACAGAGGAAGAAGGTGTGTATGCACAGGTGGCAAAATCTAGCATTTCTTAGCTTTGGAGTGCTTCACTTCAGTGGTTTTTCTAATGCTCTTTTAATGTTTGTGTTCAAGCACGCATGGGCACTTCTGCATGTGCATGTGGAATAGAACAGAATAGGCAATAAATCAGTTTCTTTTCCCTTGCAGGTCATAAAAAACTCTGTAAACACACAGTACAGTTGTAAAGGCTCACAGACTGAGTTCCAGCAATATTTTGGAACCTCTTTCCAACAGCAATTTTCCACAGATAATCAGAGGTGTAACACTAAACTGTAGCCATGAACAATGTCATGTACTCATTTCCAAAATTATTAACAACTTTTTGCTATTTATATGTAAGAAAAATTTTCTGATACCTGGGCATAAAAGCATTACATTTCCCAGTTCCCCTGCTCCTGGTGTAGACTTACAGTACCATGAATGACAAAACTGTGCATTTTATTTCTTTTTCATTTTACTGTCTTGAAGTGTTGCTCATGAAGGCTAGACAGTTGGGGGGGTGGGGAAGAAAGAATAGTCCCTCACTGTGAACTTTTCCTTTTCACTTGGTAAAAGAATATAAATTGAATCTGAAAGAAAAAAGTAGGACAAATATCACTTTTGACAGAAATTGAACAAAATCACAAGCTTAAAAGGTTGAACATGGAAAAAATCTGTTTCATTACAAAGGAATGATGTGACTATCAGAACAGCCTCATTAGAAGTAGGTGTGGGCTTTTTAATGAAGGCATTGACCCAACATAGATGAGTACCCTTAAAATTAACAGAAATGTAATAACATTTCAAACTCACTTCTGCTTTCATATAACTTGAGACCATGTTCACAGTTGTGTCTCCTCAGGATCAATCATAACTGAACACAACAAATGCAGTAATGTAATAGAATAAATAGAAAATCTATTTTGAATTTAAAAGCAGTAGGCCAGGTCTACAAATTCCTCTACTGCTTTTTGTATGATCTCTTACATGTACTTGCCAATTTTTAAGGGAATTTTGTTTGAAATCTATTGGATAAAATATTCTTACATTCTGTTTGATTAAGCTGTAACTAGACAACCTAAGAGCAAACTAAAAAGAATATTTATTTCAAACTGATACAGCATTGCAATTACAGAGACAAAATATTCCAGTTGCAATAAACTGAATATTTTTAAACATTTAGTTTTTTAATACAAGGATAAATTTGTCAATAGCTATTATTATTATTATTATTATTATTATTGACAGCATATAATTTTTAATGACTGGTATCAAAGAATTGTGTCATTAATTAATCTAATGACAAAAATCTAAAGCTGCCTACTTAAATCAACTGAAATTTCACAGGATCACAGATGGTTGAGGTTGGAAGGGACCTCTAGAGGTCCAACCCCCTGCTCAAGAAGGGTTACCTAGAGCCAGTTGCCCATGCCTGTGTCTGCACAGCTTTGTAATATTTCTAAGGAGGGAGACTCTGCAAGCTCCCTGGGAAAATTTGTTCTGCTTTAAGAAAGTTTGCCACTAGAAGTGTGCTCTTTAACACAAAGGGGTAAAAAACCCCAACCTTCTGGAAGGAGGCCTGGTGCTCCTTAGTCTCCTTGTTCTGGGCTGCACAGACTGCCACTGTATGGTACTTTTAAATCTCCAAGTCACAAAACTCAGTGTAATGAATGTTGGCAACAAATGATCTTGACCAAAATTGATCTTTTTGTCTTCTTTCTGCAATAACTTTCTGAACAAGGATATCCAGCCCCAAAGCAGCTTTAAGCCATGTTTTCAGTTATCTTGGCATAATTTTATGTGTAGAGTATTTCTTTGAGACAGAGAAGCCATTCCTGCTCCGTGTGAGGAGGGACAGCAAAATGTTGTTGAAATAACCACAATAGGATGAGCAAGGTAGCCTTGGTGGGATTTATGTTTGCATAAGGATGTGCTTGCAAAAATATGAATTGCTGTCTCCTTTTGCAATGCTGAGCATCCCAACACATCAGCCAGCTTTGGTTAATGATGGGCTAGGCTGCGAGAAGATGCAGGCTCTACAAAACGAATAGCAGCACACCTCCTTGGCAGCGCTGAAGCTTACGGCATCATGGCAAAGCAGAAGGGATGGAGTTGCTCATGTTATGTCATACGCTTACAGGGATTTAGCAGCAGCAGAGAAATAGACCTGTTCTATTCTTAGTGCTAGCAGGACAGGTGACACAGCCACTAAAATGCTGTCATTTCTGTCACCTGCTGGAACCACAGACAACAGCCACAACAAAGGCCAAGAATTAAATGGGCAGAGGAAAGGATCTTCCTGTCTGCAAGAGCCCTGCAGCCCTCCCCTCCCACGAGCCAAGGCTGGGAGTGTGGTGTGAAGGGTGCTGACAGGGCAGCTGCCCCCCTGCCCCTGGTTTTGCCTATTTGGCTATTTCAGGATCTGTCTCATGTTATTTTTTCCCTTGTGTATAGGAAGCAACAAGAGGCATAACCTAAGCATTACAAAATTCCGAAGAAATGTTCCTTAAAAAGAAATGTAAGGACAAACATCAGTAGTTTGATGAAAGGACAGATGGTTGTGTTCAGATGCTCTCTCTGAAATCACAGGATACTTTCACAGACCATTTTGCTTCCGTGAAGTCCTCCCAATTTATTGTTCTTGCACTTTTAGATCCACCTTTAAGGGTGTGAATCTTCACATCTGACTTCTGTTTCTCCAGTGTAGCTAGCCTCACTTGACCTGATCAACTAGACACACTTTGCAGTCAAAGAGAAGAAATTGACGTTTGAGTGTCTGGTTCCACCCAATCCAAACCAGGTCAAATCAGCTACATCTTAAAAGTCCCTGGCTTTACTTTGTTGCAGCTAAGGTTAAACTCAGTTGCCTGCACATGGCCATACAGGGCAATGTACACAAGTTGACCTCAGGTTGCATCTACAAAAGCACGCTGATCCTGTGTCACACCTAACAGATGCATTTCTCGGATAGCCTAGTGTGTTTTGACAGCAATAAACACCCAAGCATCAGAAAAGAGGTGAAATCCTTTGTGGAGCCTAGTGAGTTACTTAGCTAGCTAAATGCAGGTATTTAAATACCTTTCTAGCTATCTTTTTTCTTTGATTGTGTTGACTGGGGTATGCGTCAGTGACCAAAGTGCAAGGGTCTGCTACCATTCAAGAAGCCCCTGGCTATCCTGCCTGGACTCCAGCTGTAAGTCCCATGTCATATCTGCTAGCAGAGTTCTTGGACAACATGAACAGTCACAAATGGCATAAACACATGCAATTTAGTAACTGAATCAATATATTAGATTCGGACACCTGAATCTGAATCCAGTCCATAAAATTAGATGAGAAGAATGAGATCCTTATTTCTTTGATGAAAGCTTAGCACAATAAAATAACTAAGATGTCCTGGAGGTGGTCTAACATGTGATGAAGTAGACGGTAATGATGATACATGCAAAACATAAAATAAATTGACTTAAGATTCTGGACTATTGTAACTTGTTTGAGAGTTGTGAGATATTTGGAACTATAACTAATGCTAAATCATATTTTACAGTTCATATTTTTTTTTTAAATATTTCTGCAGTGTAATACTAGGTCAAATTTTCAAACTTTTTTCAAAACCCACAGAAATTAAAAAAAAAAAAGAAATTTCCTGAAAAAGATGGAGTTGCCTGATCTTTTCAATACAGATTACAAGGTTCACCAAAAAAACCTGAAAGTTGAGAAAGCCAGTCATGAAAAATGGGTTGCACGTAAATGGGCACTTGTGCATGAAATATGATGATTTCCAGTGCTTTTTAGAGCTTCCTATCAACTGCAAAACCTCAAAGAGATCCCTTTCCAGATATAAGCCCTGAGACCCCATGTCCACAAAATCACACCTGTTTGTAAAGAAAAGCAAAATTGTCTTCACTGGACAAAATACCGGCTGGATGGCCGAGGCCACAGAGTCATGGTGAATGGAGTTAAATCCCATTGGCAGATGGTCATGAGCAATGTTCCCCATGGCTCAGTTTTGGGGTCAATCTTGTTTAATGTCTTTATCAATGATCTGGATGAGGGGATTGAGTGCTCCCTCAGTAAGTTTGCAGAGGACATCAAATTGGGTGGGAGTGTTGATCTGCCTAAGGGTAGGCACGCCCTGCAGAGGGATGTGGAAAGGCTGGATCGATGGGCCGAGGACAATTGTATGAGTTTCAATAAGGACAAGTGCCGGGTCCTGCACTTGGGTCACAACAACTCCGTGCAACGCTACAGGCTGGGGGAAGAGTGGTTGGAAAGCTCCTTGGTGGAAAAGGACCTGGAGGTGCTGGTCGACAGCTGGCTGAACATGAGCCAGCAGTGTGCCCAGGTGGCCAAGAAGGCCAATGGCATCCTGGTTTGCATCAGGAATAGTGTGGCCAGCAGGAGGAGGGAGGTGTTCATGCCCCTCTACTTGGCACTGTTGAGGCTGCACCTCGAGTACTGTGTTCAGTTTTGGGCCCCTCATTACAAGAAGGACATTGAGGTGCTGGATGTGTCCAGAGAAGAGCAACGAAGCTGGTGAAGGGTCTAAAGAACAAATCTTATGTGAAGCAGCTGAGGAAACAGGGGTTATTCCCGTCTGGAGAAAAAGATTGTCAGAGGACACCTTGTTGGTCTCTTCAACTACCTGAAAGGAGGTTGTAGTGAGGCAGGTGCTGGTCTCTTCTCCCAAGTAACTTGCGATAGGATGAGAGGCAATGGCCTCAAGTTGCATCAGGGGAGGTTTAGACTGGATATTAGGAAAAATTTCTTTACCGAAAGAGTGGTCAGGCATTGGAATAGGCTGCCCAGGGAAGTGGTGGAGTCTCCATCCCTGGAGGTATTTAAAAAACATGTAGATGTGGCACTTCAGGACATGGTTTAGTGGTGTACTTGACAGTGTTAGGTTTAGAGTTGGACTTCATGATCTTAAAGGTCTTTTGCAAGTTAAATGATTCTGTGATTCTATGATTCTTTAAAAGAAAATTGCATTGAGGAAGTACACTTCAGGGGGTAGGAAGGAAGGAGAAGAAACAGAATGAATGGAGTAATTCACAGTCCCTTGAGTAAAGCTGCTGTCTGGAGTCAAAGGTTCTCTGACCTCCTCTCGTCAACAGATACAACTCCAAAGGAAGAGTCAAAACAGGACTTTGTTGTAGGAGAGTTGAGTAAACTCTGGAAGGGCTTCTTTGTCTTCATTGGTTATATAAGGAGCCAAAGAAAACAGTGTTTTGATTTTGACACCTCATCTAACCTACACACTTTAGATATTTTTGTGATGTCTAGGTAGATTCAGCTTAAGTGAGTTTACACTCTTCAGTGTAAACCTCTATATTCACGTTCTTCCTCTAGACATCCATTATAATCAGGGTAGAGAAAGAGTAATTTCTGGGGAATGGTTTACTGAGTTTGACAACCTCCTCTTTAGTTGAAATAAACTGTAAAATCAATTCATCTATATATATGTCTAAGAAACTTCTACCTCAGCCCAGTCTGAGTGTCTAAATATTGGGCTACTGACCTTAGAAATTTCACTTTTGGTTGAAAAAGAAATTCTAGCCCTAGAAAAACTCTGTAGATTGTTGTCTGTTCTCTTTAAATCTGTCAGATCTTCTTCAGTTTAACCTAGGAAAAAAATGAGGAATTAGACAGTGGAGGGAAAAGGAAAAGGATGTAAGGAATTTCTAGATTCTAAAATCATATTGTTTTTCCAGGAAATTATTTCTCCAGCCAGGTTACACCAATCTGTAGCCACTGCCTCAGTCTGCTTATCTTGGATGCAGTATGGCTTTGCTATAACTGCTCTCTCCTATCCAATTTATCAGTTGATGATACAAAAAATTGTCTGATTAGAGAGCAATTTAGTCAGCATAGCTCCAGAATTGTTCCCTCTACTTTCTCCTTTTTCTCTTTCTCTCATGAAGTTAAAATTCTTATGTGCCATATTTTTATACCAGTGTTCTCATATGGGTGGTTTTTGTTCACCAGTTTAGATCTAAACTATACGATGGACATAACAACCGGCGAAACATGGGTAGAATACCATATCTAGGAGATCTAACTCATCTTGGTAATCTTACTCCTGAGAGAGGAAGTCTCAGATGACCTTTTCCAGCTTCTTCCTGTTTGAAATGTAGGAAAAGATATCACAGTCTGCCGCCTTGAGAAGAAACTGTGTGGCTGTAGCAAACCGACATGATGTCCCAGAAATTAAGCCACCATTCACTCTCCTGAAATTGACAAAACCAGAGTTTCGTGGTTCTAGGCAGTGGAAAAAACAGCTGGTTTGGCATTGCTTCTGTAATATTGGCAAGTCTGTTCTACAGGCTGTTCGCACCTACCATTGATAAAAGGCAAAGTGATTCTGCAATCCATCTGTCTCTGGTGTGACTCTGAACCCTGTAGAACATCTCTTCAGTGATGGTAACCGTTAGGCATCCCCTCAGTCTTCAGGGGACCATCTGGGTGCAAGGTGCAAGTTTTCTCCAGTCATATTTGTAGACTGCACAGAACAGAAGTTGTAAACACCAACATTTTACTGTCACAGATATTTAAAAACCTTTGAGGGAGGAGACAATCCTGAAAATTCCTCCTTACCCAGTTTCCTTGAATCCTGAAGCACGTGCCACTCTGTCTTCTGTTCCCAAGTGACACCTGCATTCAGTAAATCAGGAAGTTCTCAATACAAATTTGTCTATCATTTTCTGTTATAACTGTCTTCTGCGAAACTGTCAAACTTAAAGCAATTATTTCCACTCCCAGGGAAGAATCATAATGAAAAATGAATTCAGCAACAGCAAGTTTCTGTGTTTATTTAAACAAACTCTAGTTATCACTAATGAGTGAAAACCTACAAAGAAAATACAGGCCCTCACATTTTAGTAGCAGTTAATTTTCCAGGTTTGTCTGGACTGTGAATATTTTCATACAAGCATGCAGAGGTGCCATGGGGAGAATACAACTCCAGAGAAGCCAGGACATGAACTTAATTTTTAACAACTATGCAAAGGAGATCACCAGACTACAGAGTAGCTACTGCTTGGGCTTTTGGTTTTATTTTGTTGTTGTTCTTGCTTTTCCTTCTTGTTTCTTTTTTTGTTTTTTTAAATGAGATTTATGTAATCAATTCAACATTTTCCACAGACCAAACATCTGAAAGATTTCTTCTTTGCAGCCCTGGCACCAGTGGGTGGTGGAAACTTGGATCTTTTCCCCCCCTCTGTGCCACAAACCCGCAGATGCCAAATCTGGCATTTGCATCCATGACAAGTGTGCTGCCTTGCCAGCTTGTTTCACTGAAATTGGCTCCTGCTGGGAGGATCTGCTCACAAACTTGTTATGCTGGCACCTGACCATTTTTGGGTACTATCTTTAACACGGCACATCTGTTGTAGGCACACATACTCTTTAACTGGCTCAAAGCACCACGTGACGGACTGTCCTGTTTTATGGAAGTTATCCAGCCTTGACACACTCTTGGGTACACAGCTCAGCAATTCCACAGTCTTGGTTACACTTGACAAGCCAGGCTGACATTAGCAATCTTGTCTCAATTCCCCCCCCTTCCACGAGGAGTAATCACAGTTGCCTTCCTCATCCGTATGGCTAAAACACAAGGCTAAGTCATATGGTTGTCGAGTTTGAGACATATTGGGTTGGTTTGACAACCCCTTTTTTCAAGGCTCTCTAAATAGTGCAGAAAATTCCACTGCAATTAATTTTGAAAATGTTAAGTGTTTATTAACTGTGAAAGCTCTGAAAGGAAAGCAAAAATAAATGATTGTCAGGATTCCCTTTAGTTAAGCTCCTATAATTTCCTTAAAAAAGGAAACAAGATCAGTGGCTGTAGAAAGGCTGGGAAATCCTTTAATTTCACCCTTGGTTGTATCTGATTCATATTATGGGACCTTGGGAAGTTTGATCATTTTATCATCATTAGTCTTCAGCAAGAGGTCTTGATGGCAAGGATTATTGATGTTAAAATTACTACTGCTTCTTCAGCAAGACTCAGAATATTCAGCTCTAGAGGAGAAAGCAATAAGATGCTCATACATTTTGATCAGATTGAGGCCAAGAGAAAAGAGGAGGGAGAATGAGTCCACTTAGCGCTGCAGAAAGTTCTGACCCCGTGACAGGTGACCAACAAGACAGCTGTTTAAACCATTCCTTATGTTTATGCTCCCTCTGGATCACAGCTGCCTCCAGATCTTGCCATATAAAATACACTGATAATTTCAGTACTCATTAGTTATGTAAACTCTAAAAGGACTGAAAAAAAGAAAGTTTGTCGGGAATTTATGCATTTAAGTGAGGCACTTCCAATAATAATAAAAAAAAAGCACAAAAGAATTAACTTCCATGAGGTTTGAAAACTACATGCTACAATTTTAAAAAGGAGAGGCATTTAAAGTAGCATAATACATTTCCTACACATATGAAGTCACATGAGTGTTCATACCCACACACACGCCAATATTTGCACCCACACTTCATTTACTGTGCGTCTATACATTTATATGTCAGGTCACATATGCTTACGGGTATAAATATGGGGTGTTTAGATGGTGATACAACAGGATAAATAAAAGCTGCATCATTGCTCATTTATGTATTACCATTCCTTTCTGCCCTGTCCTATGAACCTTTCCTCTTCTCTGCCTTAATGGACTTGTTCCAGTTCTCCAAATCCTTGGTTTTCTTCTTACTATTTATTACTTATTAAGAACAAAATCTAGACATATAAAAATCTCTTCTCTCTTCTGTATGTGGATTTCCTCCCCTGTGCAAGCCCTTGGAAAGTAAAAATGAGTTCCGAAACATTCCTAAACATGCCAAAATCTTTACTTTTAATTATCCTTCAGCTCTGCAGGGTGAGAAAGTGGAGAGTCATACTTTTTTTTTTTTCTAGAGATCATTTGCACTTGTTTCTAATCTGTGAAGAACCCAGTACATTAAATTTAAAAGTTGGGCTAATTTTTATGTACAAAAACTATCCTTGGCCCATATGTGAGAATTGAGGTTTGCTTTTTCTGTGCTCTCCTCTCAATAAATAAAAGTAACTGCGAATTCTTTCCAGTTCAAGGACATCAAAGGCAATTCATTATAAAAATAAGCTTGTTAAACTTGATTCATTTACATGGAAAAGAAATTTTTTTTATTTCTCTTTTTTTTGTTTACTTTTCCCTAAATATTCATGTGACTTATTCCTAACATCCTGATGTTAGGTGAAATGTAAAGGAATGTGAAGTGCTGGATTATATTGCCTGAGAAATAGGTGGTGGAAGATCCACTACCAGAGGCTTTTGAGAGCACTGTAGGTAAGTAGCTGCCAAAAGGGCTTAGATATGGTTGGTCTTGCATCTTGATCTCCTGTTAAGGAGTGAAGCAGAGGATCTCATGCAATCCTGTTCAGCTCCACCTCCTACAGATTCTACATAGGTAAAATGGTGATGGAGATACAAACATTGAAATCAAATTCCTCTCCAATGTCTTGCCTTATCAAGACTGTCTCTCCGGGATTCTCTAATACAGTTTTAAAAAAAATCAAATTAAAAACATTGTGGTTATTTTCTTGCTTCTTCCATATGTTTCACAAAATGTTTGCATATGATGTGTCTCGATGCCTTAGAAAACTGTGTGCAACAGACATTATTTATACTTACACTCTTGTCTTAAGAGAAAATCAAATCAGCCACATCATGTGCAAGAACAAAGAGAAATACTCTGAAATGATTGTTCAGGTGAAGGTATATAATTTTATGGAAAACATACTGAAATCAGAAGTAGTTCAGATTTAACTTGGTGAACTCTGAAGTGACTTTTTACTTTGCAAGATGTTATTGAACTGGTGATTTTCCGATCACAGTTGGGGTCAACAGGCTCATATTCAGCCTACCCAATTTGAAGCACTTACTCTAGATCTCTGTGGCAAAAGAAGCTACTTCTGTAGTCAATATAGAGAAGGACATAAGTGTATCCATGGGATGACTTAGCTATTAGGTAGATTGGCTGATTATCCTGAGATACCTCTCTCTTTCTTTCTTCACTGACTAGATAATACTCTTACAGTAGCTCAGGTACCTTAAGCTATATGGACAAATATGGGCCTCAGTTCCTATAGGAGAAGTGAGAATCAGATCTACAGGGGATTGTCTTGATGACACTGTGAAAAGTAATTCTGACCCTGTGTCCGTCTATATTTTAGGCAGGAAGGACATAGCAAGATGGACCTTGCAAGCAGGACTGCCTCCAGCTGTGTAACTGTCCAGCTGTGACTATAATATAGAAGGAAAGGGTATATTGACAACCTTGTCTGAGCAAACAAGGCCTCAGAGCATGCCTTTCCTTAATGTTCTTTATCACGGCATTCCCTAACTTTCACAGTCAGATGGCAGACTCTCCCAAACTTCACATGAATTACTCTCGTGCACAAGCTGTGACACATCATGGAAAGATCAAAGGCTGCTGTCTGACTGCTCATCTCTGCTACTGTTGGAAAAAAATTTCCAGGTGCAGAGAATGTCTTTAACCCTTTCTTCAGCTTGTGTGTTAAAGAAGAAACATTTCTCTCATTCTTACATTGCTTTAATCCAGAGATTCCGTAGGTTGTGTATGAGCAAGGTTTAGGGGAAGAGGATTTGTAGTTAATATATTTCTTCTGCTTTAAAAGAAAAATGTTAGGGGAAGCAGTAAGAAACAAGAGAGTAAATAGTGAAGATCAGGCCAAGAAACATCACGCTTGTCAAATCCAAACAAGAATTATAGGTCTACTTCCATATCATATCTATTTCTGTGTATGTACCTGTCTTCTGATCTCTTTATTATCTGTGCATATTACTAGCACAAAAGTTCCCCAGTGTAGCATCACTACCCTGTTCTGCTGAGAAACACAGTGGACCATCATTCCTAGATATCATAGAAAATTGTGCTGGGGATGTCTTTGAAAGATCAAGTGTACCATCCCCCAATCTAAGACAAGATCAGTGGCATAGAAATAATTTATCCGTAGTTTTCCTACTGAGCATGATGGATGTGATGGCTCACATTAATGTCCATGTCAAGAATCACAAAGTCTTTAGTTGCCTATAATTCTTCTTTTGGATGTTTCAGAAGCTACTTATTGTGCCTCGAATGGGATATATTAACAGTAAAGTCTTTATTTTGAAAAATTTGGAACCACTTTCCAGCTGAAATTAGAACTAGAGAGGTATCACGTTGTGATGCAGAGGCATCTTGTTCCGATGTTTCAGCCACTATGACTTGATACATCACCTGGAGTACTGCATCCAGTTCTGGGATCCCCGTTACAAAAGAAACATGGACCTGTTGGAGCGGGTCCAGAGGAGGGTCACGAAAACAGAAAAAGGACTGGAATACTTCTAGTATGAAGAAAGGCTGAGAGTTCAGCCTTGAGAATAGATCGCTCTGAGGAGACCTTATTGTGGCATTTCAATATTAAGTCCTTAAAGGGGGCTTATAAGAAAGGCTAAGAGAGACTTTTTATCAGTGCCCGGAGTGACAGGACAAGGAGCAACAGTTTTAAACAGAAAATGGGTAGATTTAGATTGGACATAAGGAAGAAATTTTTTATAGAGGGTGGTGAGACACTGAAACAGTTTGGCTGGAACAGTGTTAGGTGTCTGATGATTTGAAGTGTTGTTCAAAGTCAGGTTGGCTGGGGCTTTGAGCAACTGATCGGGCTAATATAGTGAAACATGTTGCTGCTCATGGCAGGTGGGTTGGAATAGCTGATCTTCAAAGATCTCTTCCAGCCGAACCCATTCTCTGATTCTGTTGTTCTATGATATTTTATTCTAAAATCATCCAATTAAATAATCCAATCTAAATAATCTGTAACACTAGAATTGCATAATACAACCTGAATAGTCTGTAGTACTAGAATTACTTTGTGAACAGCAAAACATCTTGCAGGACTTAAGAGAAAGACCACCAGCAGTTTCTGAGCTTGGCATGCTGGACTTCGCAAGAGGAAAGACTGAGGCTGTCTTGGAGATAATGCACTTCAGTGACAATGTGTGGCTATGAAGTTCAGGACAGAGAATTAGTGTGACACAAGAAGCGTAAATGTCCTTTCCATCTTTACATCTATCTTCGTGTATAACCCTGTAACAACTTGTTTCCCCCTTTCTACCAGTATTTCTCCTCTCACCATTTTCTTTGCATCCCTATTTACATACTACATCCTTTCAGGCAGTTTTATGACTCTTCAGATTTTCCCTCTGCCTAGAACAAGTTACGTTCTCATCTGAGGCGTATAGACGTTGATACACAGGTGTGGATTTGTGTGAGGAATGAGGAAATGTATTATGCTATCTTATGCTATCTTTTCTGCATACCATAGTGTTGGGTGCATGTGTCAAATAAGTGTGTTGGGGGAGGAATGTGGTGGAACTGGAGAGAAGCCGTAGCATTGCAAAACACCTGTTGGCAAATTTCAGCCAGAATTTGACAGATGGGGTACAGATTGCAAGGGTGTTACAGCCTTCGAGATTTATAGAATGAAGTGGCCAGATAGAGGAAAGACACTTCACTAGTATCCCCTCTATAGTGTAGGCTCAAAGCGGTCTCAGTTGTTAACAATATCAGATAATCAACGGAAGAAAGAGAACCTCTGAATTTCACAACCATTCTTTAGTATGATTAAAAGCTTGCACCTTGTTGGAAGTGAGAAGAACCACTTAGAAACACAAACCCGTTGCTAGCTTGGCTTGACATGTCCCACTGCATATAGAATAACTGATTTTGTTGCATGTTTATCGTGCTTCCTTGATTTATTCTATTGTTTTCTTTTTCAGAACATTTCAGTAGAATGACCATTGCAGTAGAAAGACTTTTCAGTAGACAAAGGACCTAACAGTTGAAATGGACCAGAGAAATTAATACAGTTAGTTTACCACTGCAAGCTCGAAACAGAGGAATACTGAATAAAAGGTGGAACGATTTGCCCAGTGTAACATAAAAAATAATCAGCAGAGATCAGTAAAAAGAAGTATTTCTGAGCTCAAAATCAAGGTAAAGCAGATAAAATCGTCCTTTCTTTAAAATGATAGAGCAGTAGAAAGCAATTACCTTGGACTATAGTTCAGACCTTGAATTTGAAACACACAAATATTTCCAAAATCAGGAAAGAAAGGAAGAAATCAGCTCCTTGATAATAAGTACAAGCAAAACAGATCTTGGGTTGGTGTCTCAAAGCAGAAACCCAGTACTCTTGAATTCCAGAGCCCTACCCAGTCATAACTATGATGTATCTGTGTCTAAAGGACAGTAGCCCCCCTTTCTAGCTATATAAATACATTTGCTTCTTTATCCTGTACTTGTGCGTCTGGTTCTGAACTCACAAAAAAGACTGCATGAGTCAGTTGGTGGGAATTATTCATTTGTGCTAAACCAGCATTTCTCTTTCTCTTTAACACCAGTAACTCAGGCCCTGTGTCTCTCATTTCATAACCCAAAGGTATGGAAGCCCTACTTGCATTATGCTCTGTCAGCTGTGTCACAAAAATACTGATTTAAAGCTCTATTTTTCCCTGTTCTACATGTTTCCAGTAATGTCTGGATAAGAACTGCTACAGGAGCCCTCACATGTATAAATTTTCCTCTTCTCAAGAAAATACATGCTCCTTCAAGAACAGGTAGGCTCAGGAAAAAAAAAAGAGACAAAAAAAGAACCATCCAGGCCTTCTCTCGTTAATAAAGTACTGTGATAATAAAGAAGAAATGCTGAAGCTCCCACTTTACAGTGGTTCTGTAAGATCCTAGTTTGAGAAAGCAGTGATTGCTTTCTCTCTTCTTGCAAAAGAGATCATTGCTTCATCCCTTATGCCTGCAGGAGGGCAGAAAATGGATGAAGAGGAGGGATCCCATCAGAGTTGTCAGGATGAAAATGCAGTACCAACAGCTGATTTTGCAAGTCCACCATTGTCCCATCTAGCTGTGTTCTCCATGTACTCATTGGGCAAAGGGTTTTTTATTGGATGTGTTTAGTCCCCGAGGGATCTGCTGCTGAAAACTACTAGAGGAGACAGCATTTTGGAACTGGAATGTAGATAGCAAGACAAATCTTAGTAAATCCAGTTTATGGCTTATTTCTTGGGTCAGACATGCAAGCTCAGGGAAAAAAAAAATTATTTCATCCACTACATGCTCAATGTTATCAGAAAGGTAGAGGACAAATTATACATTTCTTATATAACTAATGCTTAGACAATCATGTACTTCCCCAACATGCAGGGTTTCTATTCCCAAACATGCTTTTCCTCCTGATGGAGATACTCTCATAAGTGAGATTCGGGGCAAGGACATTCAGTCATTAAGAAGTTTCCTGGATCCTCTTTTAACTCTACACAAAAAAAAAAAGTCCTGCTTGACCTTTGGAGAGAGAATCACTCCTGTCAGCCACCAACTTGAGCATCATCCCTTCCACGTACAGGAACATGGGTCATAAAATCATAGAACCATAGAATAGTTTAAGTTGTAAGGGACATTTGAAGATCATCTGTTCCAACCCCCCTGCAACGAGCAGGGACATCTTCAACCAGATCAGATTGTTCAAAGCCCCATCCAACCTCACCCCAAATGTTTCCAGGGATGGGGCAACTACCACTTCTCTGGGCAACTTGTGCCAGAATTTCACCACCGTCACTGTAAAAAAATTCTTTCTTACATGTAGCTTAAATCTACCCTCCCTTAGTTTAAAACCATTACGTCTTGTCCTATCACTACAGGCCCTGCTAAAAAGTCTGTCCCTATCTTTCATATAAGTCCTCTTTAAGTACTGAAAGGCCGCAATAAGGTCTCACTGGAGCCTTCTCTCCTCCCAGCTAAAAAGCCTCAACTCTCTCAGCATTTCCTCACAGCAGATGGGTTCCAGCCCTTGGATTATTGTTGTGGCCTCCTATGGCCCTGCTCCAACAGGTCCAGGTCTGTCCTGTGCTCAGGGCTCGACGCAGGACTCCAGGTGGGGTCTCACCAGAGCAGAGTAGAGGGGCAGAATCCTCTGTGTCACCCTGCTGGCCACACTGCTGGGGATGTAGCCCAGGATACAGCTGGCTTTCTGGGCTGCAAGCTCATGTTGGTGGCTCTTGTCTAGCTTTTCAGCCATCAGTACTCCCAAATCCTTCGTTGCAGGGCTGCTCTTAATCCCTTCATCCCCCAGTCTGTATTGATACCAGGTGATGCCCCAGTCTAGGTGCAGAACCCTGAACCTGGCCTTGTTGAACCTCACATGTTCACATGAAGGCCCACTTCTTGATCTCGTCCAGGTGCCTCTGGATGGCATCTTGTCCCTCACACATGTCGACTGCACCACTCAGCTTGGTGTCATCTGCAAACTTGCTGAGGGGGCACTTGATCTCTCTAAGTCATTGAAGAAAATGTTAAACAGCACTGGTCCTAGTATGGACCCCTGAGGGACACCACTGGTCACCGATCTCCATCTGGACATTGAACTGTTGACCACTACCCTCTGGCTGCAACCATCCAGCCATTTCCTCATCCACTGAACAGTCCACCAATTATCTGTCTCAAAACCACATGAATCACTTCTTTCTCTTCAAAATGACATATATTCCCTAAGACAACAGTCACAGTTGATTAATATTTATAAATAATATCAGAAAAACACTTTAATAACATATATTTTAGTATCTGGAAACAATGCAAAAGAGTCTATATCACATATCTTGCTAGCTGTTTGGCTGGCTGTAAAAGGTGCTGGTGGTTGATAGTCACAGCTCGAGAACTAATGCAGAGATAAACAAAATCAGTGCTGATTGCCTCTGGGCTTTCTGAGGAGCATCTGTGATTCATGATGGAGAACAAGAGAGTACAGGAAACAGACATGGAGAATTTCCTGAGAATGCAAAGAGAGCAATTCTATTAAAACTACCAGTTGATATCAGATGTTTGAACATGTCTGCTGAAAAACAGTAGATGCTCTATCACTGAAATCCTTTCAACTACCTTGGTCAAGACCATTAATTATATATAACAAGAGACAGTCTTCCACTAACCTATGGGCCCCAGAAGTATCTTCTGTCTCTGTGTTCAAACATCTTGGACTAGAACCGCTAACAGCGTGAATATTTCTGTTTTCTTACCGAGACAGGTAATTCTCTTGGTAACATTTGCCATGAACAGAAATTCTTTGTGCATTTCATTGACTTTACACAGATTAACCCTATCTACCACTTGCCCCCTGAAGTCAACATAATATGACATGTCCTGAAAATATATAGTAATTATGAAGTCTTTGATTTGACACTTTTGAGGAAAAAAATGTAAATAAAAATAGCTTCTCTTACTATCATAGGTACCTTTGAAACATAAATTAGAATTTCTTGTCCTAATTTGCCGTTGACAAGTCTTAGAGGCAGAGCTAAGACAAAATTCTTGAGCCAGCAAACTTGCTTCTACAAGTACAAAGGAATTTAAAGAGTGGCCTCGGGAAGAAATGGATGTAGCTGTCAGTCACATGAAAGAATTTAGAAACAGAATGCAATGCTTTGTCAAATGGAGGGATTCAAATGTAACGGCATGTCGTTGACCCTGGTGCTCAGCAACACATATTTCATATCCCTGAAGATTAACAGGGAAGAAGGTTACAGCTCTCACAACAGCTGCTGGAAAGTGTTTCTATCTCACATTTTAATTACATGTATTTATACAGTAAAAAAGTCCTAAATGTAATATAGCCTGTAGTATGCAACAATTTTGAACATTTATGAGATTCAGGCAATTAAAAGTCTAAACTTTCAAATGTTTCCAGATGGCACACTGATTAACAACTGCGTGAATTTAATATTTGTTTAAATGCGCTGCTCTGTAAAATTTTTCTTAATACTATATGAATGCATTGCAATGAATCTAAGCACAACTTCTTTTCAAGCACAGCTAGTCTCATTGCCTGAAGAAGTGGAAATCTCATTAGCTGGTTATATAGACCAAAAGCAGTAGCAGAGCAGTAGTAAGAGATGAAAAACACGAAAAAGAAGCCAAGCTTCTTAACTAATGAAAGTTTCTCCTTTCTTTTTAGATGCAGGTCCCACGGTATTCATGCAAGCCACTTACAGCATCAGTCTCACAGTTGTTGCAAGTGAACTTGCTAGTAAGGACATTTCCTTGGGGCTAACAGCATTATGAATGTCGACATCAGTTGCATACAATAATTTGAAAGTGAGGATCTACAGTATAGTTTTGCTTTTTAAGGAAGTATGTAACCTTGAGTGCTTTCATTCATATTAAAACACTTAAATTCCTTAAATAATCTGTCCACAGCTTCTTTTGATATTTCCAGACCTTCCCCATTTGTACTGTTTTTTCTGTTGTAAACCTGAACCAATGCAATCCCCCACCCTCCACTAAAATATTTATTTTTGTAGGTGAAATTTTTCTAGCAGAGAGAGACCTATTGATGATGATGACAATCATCAGCTATGGATCTAGAGCATTCAGAGATTTTTGTAGGAGTTTATGGTCTACTTAGTTCATGTATTTGAATCTGATACTATGGTATGAAAGAAAAAGAACAGCCTGAAAATGTAATATCAGAAGCCTTGTAAATCTTCTATTCTAAAACCTGAAAATGCAAAAATCTGGAACTATCTATAATCTTTAAAAATCTGGCTTTTACCACATTCAGGAGAATATGTTTCCTCAATTTATGCAATGCTTGTAATACATGCGAGTCACAGAAAACAAGATTTATCTCACCAGCCATCTGAGATTTGTAAGCTAATCATCTGAGCTCAGAATGGGGTGATGCAGTAACTTCCTTTGACAGTCAATGGAGAAAACCACGTGCATCCAAAGTCAGATTCTTTTCGCATGTTTTAGACCCCAGGAGGAGATGAACTGACCTCTGAAAACACTTCTTGCTCTCCACTGTTTGTAAACGGAGTCTGGTCTGACTACTTTAGATGCTGGTATCTAACTTCTAGATGCTTAAAGTATATGACATGAATCCCAGTAATAACAGATATAGTTTACTCTGAATTTCAAAATAAACGTTGTAAATTTCAAAACTAACTCTTAGCAGTGATTAGAAAAAAACAGTGGAAACATCCATATTCCGGCAGAAGTGATTCAGCTCTCATGCCTGACTTTCACCCTCAGTAAAGCTATTTCAGTACAGCTTCTTTCTAAGGTACAATTTAGACTATTAGGTATGCCTTTTGCCTTTCTTCTCCTCTGTTCCTTTTTCCCTTGGGTTACTTATGGAGGTTGCAAAGCTGGCTACATTCATGTTGGAGCAGTTTTTGAAATTTCATATAAGCTTCTGGTTTTGAAATTAAGCAAAGGACGAGTATTCATTACCAAACCTGTAAGAAAACAGAATGAAACCTTAAAAATTAAAATATTAAACTGAAATTGTGTGAAATGATTTTAATAGATCTGGGAGAAACAATGGAAACCTACCCCTAGGCTCTGGTTCCCAAACACCTGTAAAGGAAATTTCTGAAGTAGATTATGTGGTGTGTTGGGTGTGATTTTAAGGACTGTATTCCTAGCTCAGCAGCAAGAACAGACAATCTCATCATTTCACAGAATCACAGAATAGTAGGGGTTGGAAGGGACCTCTGTGGGTCATCTAGGCCAACCCCCCTGCCAAAGCAGGGTCACCTACAGCAGGCTGCACAGGACCTTGTCCAGGCGG
>Ga0065711_1036382_pt1 | contig 21053 bp, 18 predicted proteins | sample Hoacrofraction12_FD_59098 | JGI IMG/M metagenome (GOLD analysis project Ga0065711, IMG submission 59098) | Hoatzin crop microbial communities from Cojedes, Venezuela - Epithelial fraction 12 v2 (version 2) | ecosystem: Host-associated > Birds > Digestive system > Esophagus > Crop | place...
GGGGGGGGGGGGGGAATCACCTTCTAGCTGCAGACCAGCTTTGTTGGTTTGTATGAGGCTGGATATCATGGCGAGGCTTTTCGATACAGAAAAGGCCTTGGGGAGAGATGCTCACCTCCCGGCTTCTGAATGCCATCTCTGCCACTAACAGCCCACGGATATTGTGTTTTAAGCAGCAACCCTGAAGGCAGACCCCAATTTCGACCAGGCTTTCAGATTTAGCTTAAAGGCATGCACGCTTCCTAGACCAAAAATGAGGTCAAAGAAGCTTCTTTTGAAAAAATAGAGCAATAAAGCATTCTTCCAGATTAGCTTCACAGAGGATAAATCACTGAACAAATACAACCATCTTATCTTGTTGGCAAATGGTATGTCGCAGTGTCCAGCTTTACAGGAAATATGTTGGTTGGTCTGGAGGGCAAACTGACTTTTCATTGTCTAGAAAAACGCTGCTCTTCACTTTTTACAAGACTTGTTTGTTGTTAAAAAACCCATATGATCTCCAAGGAGTGCCAAGCCTGCTTTGCCTCCTGCCTCTCAATGCTTCCCCCAGTGCCTCGGGACTTCCTAGCAACCTCGTGGCAGAAATGCGATCCATCTCCTTTTACGAGCAGGACAACTTGCTTAAAACAAGATCCCAGCTGCTCTCCCACCATTCCCAAAACAGATGGGCAGCAGCAGCCATGGGACCCCACAAATGCCAGGGGGAAGGTGGGGGAAGCAGGCAGGGCTCTCCCAGCACACGGAGGTAAAGCTTTCCCCAAAGCCTCCGTTTTCGGCCTCGATTTGTCCCTTCTAAAGTCAAACACTAAGAGCACCCAGCGAGGAAAGCAGCCACTGAATAGCTAATGGGTGGTTACAGAAACGTCGCTGGCTGTGGAATCCAGCGGCAGCTATGCCTGTTCAGTATTTTGGCACTGATTTATGACAAGTGTACTTGCCTTTCCATTAGCCGCAGCTTTCTCGGCTGACCCGTCGTCTCAGAGAGGCAGACTCGACATTAAACTCCCATCAGTGTTCAGTACCACTGACCTCATCCCCAAAACTTGTGGCGATGTTTTACATCAGCCGGGGCCGACGCATTCCATTAATGCTCCCCCGACTCGGGGAAACATCTGCTCTGTTTACACTGGTAGCAGCATGGAGACCACTTAAGCATCACCTCTGCTCCCCGGGCTGGCAGCAGGAGGAGCAGCCACACACGGGCCAGGCCCTGGACCTTCTGGCCCCCAGCATGACGACCCGGCCGTTAGTTATTCGTCAGGGCAGAGGTCGCTTAAACCATCAAGGCGCAGGAGAGGTTATGTAGTCGCAAAGAAGGTGGTTTCCTTCAGGCCAGAAGTGCAAGCGCGAGAGAGGTATTTGTGCTGACTCTAGCTGAAGATGAACAGGCTGATGGGAAATAAGGAAAGATTAAAGAACGCTAGAAAAAAATTCAATTTTTTTTAACCCCGATGGTTTTAGGGATTCATATGTTCAGGCACAGATTCAACGGACACGGCTGATCCATGCAGGTTAGAGCTCACCTCTCCCTGCGCCACCTCTCCAAACGCATCTCACCGGAGTGCTGCGTGCCCAGCCCACCCTCGCACCCCTCGGCTCCACGGCCAGGGCAGGGGTCCCTGCACGGGGCCTCTTCCCACAGCGATGGTAGGAGACAGAATGCCTTCCTGGGAGCAAAGCACAGCTCGTCCAAAACAACCCCCCCCAGCCCCCAAATGTGCCCCAGCCTTACACACCACAGCTTACCAGCTTCTTACTGGGAAAGCCCAACAGCTCCAACACCCCTCTTCAGGTAGGAGCTGCTGATTTAGCAGGACCACGTGCCAGCTGGTTACAGCAAGTCTCCACCAGATCAAGGGGATGCTACTCCATATCTCCCCAAGGATTTTTGGCAGCTAAGACCTCCAAAAGGAGTCAAACCTGTGGCAAAACCCTAAAACGCTTGTTGCTCCCACTGTTCCAGTGTCAGACGTGCATTAAATTAACCCCCGATGTCTTCTGTTGCTGCTGGAAGCTTTCTTTTCTATTAACCATCGAGTCAAGGCTAAAGTTGCTAACAAGCCTGTCAGGATACATAAAAACCTACAGTGGCCTTGGAATATTTGACAGCGTCTGTCACCAACAGAGACAGAGCACACCACATGTGGGGACATGCAGCAAGGGTCGTAAGGTTTTATTGTAACAAAGGCAGGAATAAGATTGGCTGTTTCTGTCACTGCTCATTTCACTGGTACGTGGATTTGGTGCATTTTTAGATTTTCACCCTCTTAGAGAACTTTTCAGAGCTCAGCCTATGAGCTCACACAACCGTTAACACAACAGGGCCACAAAAAGACCTTGATTCTCAGAGGTCTTCAGCACTAAACCCACTATTCAAATGCCCCTGTAAACGAGCAAGAAATCCAGCCCCAAAACACCTTTATTCTTTAAACTGTACACTAATGGAGGCTGGTTTGATTTGGGCTGTGGCAGGCAATTCAGTCAACCCAACCCCACTGATGCTGAACGTGATGGCAGTTACCGGGGTGGGAAGAGAATAAGAAACATATTTTCTCTTGATCTTCTGTAACACATTAGGGATGAGTGACACGATCTGCACAAACACTCCCTGTTTTTCACCTTGTTCCCAGAGTCCAAAGTGTCAGCAGCTCACAGCTTTGCCAGTTCCACCACAAAGCTAAAACATTGACTTAAAGCATTTTAATCTAATCCTCTTTCAACCAAAGAGATGAAAAATCAGAAGAGGAAGAAGCTGGCACCGAGTGAGACAATTCAAATTGTCCCTTTCCAGTTCCTTAATTCACATGGTAGGGGACAACCACAGCTGGGAATTTCCATCTCTGGAGCAATTAAAGGAAATTAAATTCATGGAATTAGGCCTTATGCACTCAAAGCTTCATTAACTCTGTCTCCTTTTAATTAAATATGTGCACATGAAATTTTGGACAGAGAAAGCATTTGCCTTACTGACAATGCTCGGTTTTAATGGCAAATCAGTACTTGCCTTTTAAGAAAATAAAGAATATTGGGGTCGTAAACTCTAGACCTCTCCAGCTCCACAACGGCTCTGTTAAATACGTGGTAGAAATTACTGCCTATCATCAGCTCCCACTTAACAGGAACGTCTGCTCTCCCTCAAACGCCCCAAGCTGCACGAGCAAAGCTCTGCTTTGGGCTCACTTCAAGATTACAGGCAGCCCCATCAACACCACGGATAAAATGCGAGCCAGGATTTAAGAGCCCTACACTTGCTATGATCAGTTAGAGAAATGAAGTTGGCTGACTACAGGAGGATAGATTTCTCAGCCCACGGAGAAGAGATTAGAGTAGCTAGCCTCTCTTTTAAACACCGTGCGTCACTACACAAGGCTCAGGCAGGCGCCCAAGGCGGTGTGAGACTAGGACAGTTTAAAGGATAATCTTTGAAAGGGGACATTGTCGAGTCTGCCCAGCCTAAACCTCCAGCTCGCTTGGTGCGAGTTACCACCTGACCCGCGAGGGAGTCACGCCGCTCACGAGCCGGCCTCCCAGCTTGGTTGAGAATACAAATGAAGCTACCAGCTTATCTGGATGCACAACCGTCTAGCAGGGACTGAGCACAAATTGCTTTGATGTTTCCCCATACTCAGCCAAAAGTGTCACCCAACTGATGCACGCCCAGGCGGTCACACATACTGGGACCAGCAACGAGGAGAGGGAAGAAACACACAGTCCCTCCCCCTGCCTCCAAGGGGCTGCAGAAGTCCGCCGCCTCGAGCCAGCCACCTCACCGAGGGACATCCTCTCGTCCCCTCCTCGCTAGCAGGCACATTTATACGAGCCTCCCAGCTCATGAATGGGGAGACTGCGTCGTGACTCTGGGAAGGGTTAGGCTTTGGTTTGTCTTTTCTTTTCAAGCATCTTTTTGGGAGACGGACCTCGGTCTTTTGCCAGCACATGCTAGCCAATTTTGTATTTGTGGTTTATTGCTTACCTATGTATTTTAGCTGTTTTAACTATTTCGAAGAAGACAACAGCAGCAGGCGTTTACTTCCTCTGTCACTTCCCATAAGAGTCGATATGTTTCGCAGTGACACTTCCCCTTTCACACTTGCCCCTCTCTCAAGGAGTAAGCTAACGCGCCAGCACAACTGTTTGTGCAAGGCCTCCGAGGGATGGTGGATCCCTAAGGGGATGCTCTGCCCAACTGAGTGAGCAAGCACAGCTCCACTGACCAGACGCAGGATAGACAGGCAACTCCTTACGCTTACGGCAGCCCAGGATTCGCAGGTTAATTGCTGCATCCCCAAAATAACGTTCTCATTCTGATTTCATAGCAGCCATATTCTCTCATCTGAAGCATGGAGAGCTGTTTGCTGCTACCGGATGCCCTTGGTACTACCAAGGACAATCTGAACGCATCGAGTGTGACAGGCTGTACCGTGAATGCAAAAATAAACACAGCCACTTACGCTTCCTCAGCCTTTGACACCAATGAGGGAAGGGGCTTCATACTACAGCTCCAGCACTGAAGAGCACAGGAATTTTGTGATACTTGAAGTGCTACCAGGCAGAACACAACATCTCACTCCATTGCTCTGCTCCTGGAAACTACAGGTCCATTAACCTTTTTGTGTGTGCGGGAGATGGTCTTTCCCATCTGCATGCAGCAAGTAAGCGAGGAGGACACACATGGTGAACGTGCACAGGTATGCTGTCGGGTGAAGGAGCCCATTTCCAATGCAAAGAGTTCTGCTCCCTGGTTCTGATGCTATCATTTTATGGTGACAACATTTCCTGACCCAGTTTCTATCTTGCTCCTCATTCCTCTGCTACAAGTAGTAATCAGCAATGTCAGTATTCTGGCCGAATTGCTACGGCCCCATTAATAATGCAAGAGTAGTAACAGAGAGCAAGCAGAAGAAAAGAGGCTTGAAGGTTAAAGGCAGTAAGAGAATGCATTTGGGGGGGCACTGGAAGAGGAGGGAGGAGGAGAAAAAATGCTGGTCTACTGAGATTATGAACTGTATACTTCAAAACATATAGTTCTTTTCAGGTGGAAGTGGCAAGTGAGTCAGTCATGGCTAATTAGAAGATAATATGCAAATAAGAATGACACACAGAGGTGATTTTTACCAAATTAGAAGAAAACTACTGTTTCACCTTCCCCTTCCCCCTCTAAACTTGCTGTCTCACCACTTGATGTTCCTGTTTCTCCGTTACTCATGTTTCAGAGGTCAAGGACAACCTGACATCCCACACATGACACACACTGAAGCTCCCTCTCTCCAGAGGGACTTCTGCAGGGACCGGCCCGTACCTGCCCACCTACAGCCAAACCTCTAACGCCAGTAATCAAGCTGCTCCCGGTGCACCTTAAACAGCTTCAGCAGAGCCTCCGGTTATGACATGTACTCTGAACCTAAAACAGTGGTGGATTTCCATAGGTAACAGCATCTTCCTGTGCTTCCAAGGCCAAGGATTCTTCTCCAGCACAGGTAGCAGCTCCCTTGGCAGCAACAGCTTCACCACCACGCCAGGCACACAAGCCTCCCAACTGTGCTGAACAAAGCTGCTGGAACTGCATCCTCAGCTGCATCACCTATCACCTGAAAACTTCTTCCCCCCCCACTCTTTTCTCTCTTCCCATTACATTCAGCATAGAAATAAAAGTAATAACGGAGCCTACAGGATTGGTGCTGATTCCTCAGCTGTTCCTATTGCTGAATGAAAAGACTCACACTGACCGCAGAAGGGCTGAACTGCCTCCTGCATGCCAGGAAGGTGGCTTGTTGGGGATGACTCTGGTCCAACACCCACAAGCAGGCATCTTCTAAAGGGGCTGACAGTCCCTAGTTTTCTTGAGGATTTGCAAGACACGCGAGCTAACTTCTAAAGCTCTTTTAGCAGAGCTGAGCAGCCACACTAGTTTTCTCCTGGTGTTTGGCATTTACAGCTTCCTACACGGTACCAGGCCTCTTGTTAGTGATGATGTATGAACCGAAACAAAACACGTGCTCTTTCCATTAGCTGAAATCACACACGCCTCTCCCCCTTGCAATATATATTCCAGTACATCAGCTTATCAATATTATTATCTAACTGCAGCATAGCTCACTGTCACTTCTGCGAAGTACTCCAAACTCCTCCGGCATGAAGGGCTCAGATGACCACCCAGAAGGGATAAAAAGCCAGCAGGCTCACTGAGATGAGCTCATGAAAGAGTGGCAAAGGAGGAAAAAAGACTGGAAAAGATCAGCCTCAGCACTATGCTGCTTTTTCAAAGAGACCTTTCAAGTATCACTTCCTCTGCGGAGAGGAAGTGAGAGGAGAGCTGGAGGTTCTCCGATACAAACAGTTTCCCCTCCACAACAATGATATAAAAGGATGGGTGTTTTTAAAAAGAAAAAAAAAAAAAGAAGAAAGCAGGCCAGCCCTGAGCACTCTGTGACCAAATTAGGAAGCAAACTCTACTGAAGCCTCCAAAATGGACATCATCTGCAGCAGCCTTGTATTAGCTCAGGAAGTCTGATGACTGTGTCATCTGCTGAAATCTGTTTATGTGCAAACAGAAAGGAGAAGCAAAACACCTCCTTGCACTACACATGCCAGGTTAGGCCATCTCAGTGCTCTGGCCCGAAGGAGACAGCTGTCAGCTGCCCCAACACAATGCTATGGAAAACCTCCACAGCTGACTCACGCCCCTCCAAAGATAACTCTGCCCTGGAAGCGCTGAGGTACAGCAAGATGAGGTGTATGCAGAGACTTGGGGTTTTTTTAGTGCATTTTTTAACTGGTTAGCTGTGGCAGATGAAGCTGAGGTTACAGAGCAGTGATTACTACGACAGGAATGTGAGGGGGAGGAAAGAGGGAAGATGTAGCTTCTTGACTAAGGTCAGAATAATGTTTTTAATTTAGCTTGGGAACAGCCTTTTTCCATCCTCTCCAACGTCCATTTCCACTGCAGCAACAAAACGATAACCCTGCTCTGATGCTCTGCAAGTAGCACCGGGCAGAGTTTTACCCTTAAACTCACCCCTGCTGCCGCGCAGGGTACCCGTACCGAGCTCCCACAGCGGTCCCAGGGCAGCTCGGTGGCATCGCTACCTATGGCGAAGACAGACAAGTGGCAGAGGATAAGTTACTTCACTCTTCAAAAACCAAACAAATCAAGCAGTCTGAGCGCTCCAGTCGGTACAGAGGTTTAGGCTTTCTCCCTGATGTTAGGCTGATCGCATTACATTACTCACTCTCTTGCTCCCTGCACGAAATGGAGGAACACCAGTCATCGCTTTCTCTTTAAAAAGAGGAAAAAGCAAAGCTTACGGCTCACCTCACTCTGCTCAACCCTCAGCACAACTACAACCTCCGGGGTCCTTCCAGCCCCAGCAATTTGGCTACAGGACCACTCCAGCAACTTGCCACATTCAAGACAGCTCGGGACCTTTCACACCAGCCCCGTGTGGAGTCCATCAGCTTGTCTCCAGAGTCCCTGTCTTGCATGTCTGTACCAACTGCTGAGCCTGAAGCTTGCACCCCCACCTGAAGTTGCCTTCAGCTTATTACCTCCAGACCTTTCCTCGGCAAAGGACAAAGCTATGAAGGGAAGATAGCACTGCTACCTCTCACAGACCTGACAAAGAGGTATTAACTGGTCAGTAAGCAGTGGGAGAACTGCCTTTTCACTGAATGGATATTGATATATAAAGGCAGAAAGCAAGCACAGGAGTAAGCTTTATTGCTTGAAATTGCACTGACTTGGTCTATTTTTAAGAGGGACTAGTTTTGAGTTTTTGCTTTCAGCAGCTTTCCCAACCCCCCCCTCTAAGGGACAGATACCCCATTTAAACTGACCTCTATCCTCAGGTCCATTTCCAGGCTGGGCTTCACCCTCTCCTCTGTCAGACTCATTTATCAAGTGAAGCATTTCCACATACCACTGCATAAATAGACTTGACCTTGTAAAAGCAGCAGCACCTGAGCTCCCACTGATGGAGTCTCTGCACCTCCCCACAGCAACGAACCCAGCCTGCTCCTACCCTTTTTCCAGGTGAGGTACTCTTGGAGCTCCTACAGCCCCTTCCTACGTGTCCCAAGGAAGGGTGGCAGGTCTATAGACAAGGCAAGGAGGGATTCTGGGCTGACCGCTGGGCCTTCTCTCTGGAAAGGGACATTTAGGAGCCAGCTACTGCTGGCACCACTCAGTTCTTGTCACTGCCCCTGGCCCACATCAAGCATACACCAAAGAGCAAGCTATAGCAGTTCCCCCCTGGGGGGACAACTCACTCCTCGTCCCTGGCTTACCTAGATGTTCCCTCCCAGCCAGGGAGCAAGCTGTGAGCATGCACCATCCAGCTTCCACGGAAGCAAGGCAAGCCCCCAGCACGTGGCTTTCCCTTGTTCCCCTTACAGTTTTCCCCCCACAGAGGTATCCAAAAGTATCTTGCCCAGCATAAAGCTCGGAGCGAGAAGATCTCCCGACTCTCAGCACTCTTCATGCAAGTTTGACCCTAGACGCCTCAATGGGACAGACCACGTGGCTCAGCACACGCGCACTCGTCCTACACGGGGACTGTACTTTTAAGGCTTTGCTGTACCAGGAGCACTCGCCTGTTATCTGTCTTCCTTTAGGACTTGGCAATAAGATCTGCTGGGGTGTTATCTGCCACCTACAATCACCTCAACCCCACCTTCGGCCTTGGTCCCTCCCTCCTGCCCATCCCTTTGAGGAGAGATACGGAAATCACCGGCGTTCCCGCAGCAGCACTGCCGTCGATAGCATCGCTGCTCGCCCTGCCTGCGGCACAGAGCACCGCCGCTGCAGACGGGTTTCAATGTCCTTTTATGGAAGAAAAATGAAAATCGCCTGCCCGTGGAGTGCCTCAGAGCCGAGCCGAGATGACAGACGGAAACTTGCCATTTGTTGTGGTTTTGGCAGTAACAGCGTGGAGCGTGTTCCCATGCGCACCGCTCATTTAAAAAGGGTGCAGCGAAGCCACTGAGCTGGAGGAGAAAGCTCAGAGCTCCGGAGCAGGAGGTTTCAAGGATGCAGCGCTGAGGAGGAAGATGGCAGAGTCATGAAAAGATGGCTCAGACTGTTCTGCCAGCCCAGACAAGCATGAGACAGGCCTCCGGACAAAAGCATACGCAGGCACGAGTGCTCCATTCCCAAACCCCCCCAGTATGGCATGCAGCAAGGTCCTCCACGCTGCGTTTCCCTTTCTTCCTCATCCCAACAAATTCTGCTAAGCCGCATTTACACAGACACAGGAGGATGAGAATTTAAACACAGGAATTGGTTCTTGAGGTCACTGCCACCAGAAAGAAGTTACAGGGGTCTGCCATAAACGAGTGCCACCTTTGGCTCCTCTCCACTAAAGCTGTTGGACTAAGCTCTAAGTAACAATCAAATCTAAATCAACAGGCTCAGGGAAAAGCATACAGAGAACAGCAGTAAGAATGGCTGACCAGAGAATGAGATGGGGCCATGGGACCTTCAAAATGTTTGCGCTGCTGTCAGGAAGCTGAATGAGACAGCAGACTCCAACAGCTGGGAAAACATGTTGCAAAACAAGGAGAATTAAGTAATTCTCCATATGTGCATCCTACTCCGAGGCATTCTGGACAAGCTCAATTTCTCTCAACCAGAACAATTTTTTTTTCCATGTAGCACACGCACCCTGCCAGTGACAGATCTTGATATGGTTTAAGCCTAAACCCATAGCGCATCTGGAGTTGGGCAGGGCAGCTCCGGGCAGCAACAGGGCAGCCTCCAGCGCAGAAGTCATGGGCCCCGTGGTACGCGTTGGACGACGTCCTTGGAAGGCTATGTCATCCTGAACACATCCCCTGCTGCCAGGGACTTGATTACACAAACATTTCCCCCGGCACCCTACAAAACCCTTGTAACTGGACCAGAGGTGGCTGGGGCTGTCTTGTTACCTAGCTCCAAATCACAAGCAGCTGCACGTCCCATCACCGCGCCAGGTACAGAGATCACAGGCGCTGCAGTATGTCCCTTAGCTCCTTCACAGAATCCCAGCATGGTAGGGGTTGGAAGGTGGACTCTGTGGGTCACCCAGTCCAACCCCCTGCCCAAGCAGGGTCACCCAGAGTAGGCTGCACAGCACCACGTCCAGGTGGGGCTGGAATATCTCCAGAGAAGGAGACTCCACAACCTCCCGGGGCAACCTTCTGGAATGTTCAGTCTGGTTGACTGAATTTATTTCAGCAAGGCCACTCACAAAGTTGCTGCAAACTGTACAACACAACTTAATGCTTATTAGCATAGGTTGTGGATGCGGTGTTAGCACCCTGCTAAGAGAAGCCATGTTCAGACACAGCTTGCTAGGCAGAGCTCTGTACAAGCTTAAACCTGTCTCGCTTCCAACAGAAAATGAAGGTTAAAAGCAGCTGGGTGCTTGTTTTCCCAGCCAGCACCTTGAAATTAATCCTGAGACATTTTAGCAGCTTAAAAAAGTCCCCTCAAACACTGCGTCTTAGTTCTGCAAATCAGAAGTACACGCAAGGCTTGCCGTGGCCAGGGAGCCCAACCCGAAAGTGAAAACAGCAGAAGAGGGAAGATTTTCTCCATCTGACACAGGCACACCGATGGTCACGTTTGCAGCGTGCCAGTCTAGACGCCCAGCAGGCAAACCCACTCCCAAACACCGCTAACAGGGTGCACCGAGGAGCCCCGAGCAAGGGACGAGCTGCCCGGTCCCAGGGCAACGCAATTTTGCACCCTGCAGCCATACGCCAGCACCTATTTGCATCCAGCCGAGGCAAACGACTCAGCACCGTAAAGTAACAAACATGCTAAGCTACGCAAAGGACTTTTGAGTCTTGGAAATGTCCCTGCACTGTGGCCTGGCAATGAAATGAGTGTGGAGGGTTTCAAGCTCTCCGGCACCCAGAGGGACATGCGTTATTTCCATGGCAACGGCAGCTTTCACCTCCCCATCTCTTCGCTGGCTGAAAGCCCTGCAGTGCTTTGTGCTGAGACTGCAAAGAGGGGAGACGATGTCCCCCACCCACAACACGGCACCGGGGAGAGCAGCGAGCAGCCCACGAACAAAAGCCTTGTCTTCAGCAACAACACGAGGCCTTGGGAGGAGGGAGGCAGAGCAGAAAGGGTGGACTTCCTTTTCTGGGGGGAACAGCACTTCCCCCAGTGTGCAAAAGTGCACGCTCACTTCCCAGTGCTGCACAAGCCAACCAGCAGCATGTGTCTTTCCTAGCTTCACCAGAATTGCCAGCTTTGGTTTGCTGTCTCAGAGCACAGGGGGGAGAAACACGCATCATTAGAGATGAGAAATTCGAGCACTGCTTCCACCCAGGGATCCCTGTGCGGAATAAGATGGAGGTTGACCGAGCCGTCTGGCAAACCCTCCCATCGCCGGGAAGCCTGGCTCCACGTGTAGTCAGTGACCCATTATAGAGCAAAACCTCAAAATTCAAACAGGTCTGAGCAAAAGCTGCCTCCACCCCAGCACCAGCTCCGACTGCACACACACACAGAGCAGAACACATCCGTAGGGTGACTTGGGAACAGTTTTCTTTGGCTAATTAAGCTCTTCCTCCACCCTGCAGCTCGTGATATTAAGATTCAAGCCCTGGCCACCTAACTGGGAGCCAAACTTCACGCCCCACAGCTGGAGCCACGGTGGCCCTGGCAGATGGTGCTGGCTCATCTGCATGCTCTCCATGCAGCCGTTCAGTCACAGCAGGCGACCGGCAGCTCTGCCCGTTGCTCAGGTTACAATTAGCCACATTTTGGTCCCTGCAAGGTGCAAATGACTGGAACTACAGGTGAGATGCATAAGCAGTGACCTGGGTACACACAGAGCTGCTCTTATTATCGAGCTCAACATACATATATACAGCCAAAATGCAGGCTTCCAGCTGGTTCCCATCACTTGCTTTGCAATTCATCCATAGCTGGCCCAAATACGAATCAACCTCTCTGGAAGATTTAAAGGAAAGCCTGAGTATCAACATGAACTCTCCAAGCAAGACAAAGGATCCAGGTGATGGAGCACAGAAATACAACAGAACCACCATCTGGTCCTCCCCCTCCCCACCCTTGAGGAGCCCTGAGGTTTCAGGAGAGGCACATTTTGACCTTTCCCTTTCCACACCTCCCCTCGCTCTAGGTTCAGCTGTGCAAGTGCAGCCCTTCCAACCCGAGAGGGACTCCTTCCAGGATCAGTCATCACCACCTCCGAGGCTGCCAGAGGCACTGCTAGCAAAGCTAACGCATCCTCTCCAACCTCTGCAGAGTTCCCCAGATTAGCCCTTTCCTCCCTAAGGGCAACAGTTTCCGGCAGGCAAGAGCATTAACCAAAATTTGTCATTCTGTAGAAAGACAAGATAGCGGGAATATGCAGAACGGCTGCAGCTGATGCTGTGAGGCAACACCACATCCTGCTATCCGAACTCCTCACCCCCGACTTCAAATTCTGAAGTCGTTCAAGATTTCTAAGCAGAACACAAAGCTACTCAGCAGATTTTCAGCTAATGAATCAACACAAGCTGTCCAGGAAACCAGAAATCCAGCTCACTGGAATGCTGCAGCCCCAGGGAGGGGGGACAGGCAGTATGCTAGGAAGGAAATGAAACAGCAGACCAGAAGGAAAGGAACATTTCAGCACTGACCCCTCTTACCATAGTTACTGTGGCGCACTACATATTTTAGGAAAAAAAAGCAGCTTCAATTCATTTCTCACATTGAAGTGCTCATGTTCTTCAACCCTGAATTTTGTTCTGTGGTGCTGACATATGTACATTTTGAAAACAACTTGTTTTTTGCAGAAAAAATATGTTTAAATATGAAACAACATTGCCACCTAGTGACTAGCAAACCTCCTTGCTCATGATACTTCATGATACCATCAGAAGCACGTTTCTTACCCAAACGCTAGAGGTGGATGCTAGCAAAACAGCTCTGGAGACTCAAGATCTAAAATGCAATTGTGCATCTTTCGTAAGCAGCTTTCCCTCACACGTAAGTTCAATTTTCACTACAGAATGCAAAGTTCAGTGCTGGCAACTTCAGTTTCTCCAAAGAAGAGAATTTGACTTCCTATTACTTCCTCAACACAGGCAAATGGTGGTGTCGCATCAATAAGAGAACCCGGCAGCTACAGGCATAAGGTTAAGGACCCCAAGAGGAATTTCAGTGATTAGCCAAAATCTCTGCTAGGGGACAGGCAGTTCCCTGAATATTGCATGAGAATTCATTGCTGTGGCTAAAGTTACACAACGTGCCTTGTAGCTTCAGCGCTAAACCCTGACGCTGTACTGGCCTCAGCTCACTGGCACCAGACGGAAGTGGGGTTCTGCATGCATTCGGGACACTGGGAAACACATTTCTTTGCTTCTGTTTTCCCCAGAACAGATGGTGCAGAAGCAGCAGCAGCAAGTTTTCCCCACTCCGTCCCTGCTTTGGGCCTGAGGATCCTACTGTTATGGCTATTAGCAAACTTTGAGAGAAGCACAAAGATTTTCTGCTCTTTGAATGGACACTTTCAGCGAGCTCTTCAAACAACTTTTTTGTCACTTCAAGCTGAATCCGTATTCAGGTGACAGCATAAGAGAAAAATACAGACGCTAATTCTCTTAACGATAGCGTGTAAGGCTGTTTCAGCTCTTTCTCCAGGTTTCATCAGATTCAGAATTGCAATTTGCTTTTATGCCTCAAACACCCAGCTCCCTGTTGACCTAAAACATTTTTGTATATGTAAGACAGCAACCTAAGGCATCTAGAAGCTTTTTTTAGCCAGCACCCAGAAAGGAATACTGTTATCATCTTTATCAACAGCGCCCTGAAATTCATCTGTCAAGTCACACAATTTTAGAGGACCTTCAGCAGGATCCAGCAAATACTTTGACTGCTGCCCCATGCAGCGACATTTGATATTCATTCACCTGCTACTAGGAAGTGAGAGTTGTCCTCCCAGCTCTCCTGCCCAATGCTCCAGAAGAGACCAAATGGCAAGCATCCCCCAATTACCTTTCTGCAGCGGGGATTAGGGCAGCTGAACCGCTTCACATCGTTGTCCAGTAGAGCTGGGAAGTTACAGAACGGACACCTGCACCCCAAAACAAGAAGCCATTAATGCAGTGCCAAACATATCTGTGATGGAAGAGGATTCAGTCAAATAGCTATGTGCTTGTTCATAGGGCTGCCAACCAAATGCCTGCCACCAGGATGTGCTGACTACTGCCTTTTTGCTCATATTTCTTCAATCACTTTCCTGTTTGCAATCAAAATATTATATGCTCAGCACTGCTTTTGACTATGTAATTTAGAAGATCAGCACAGAGCTGGCAAGCAAGTCTTGGGGGAGACAAGTCTATTGAATTTTAATCTGCTCCTAGTCAAAGGCAGACCAACCTGAGTAAGAACAGAGCTGGGAAGACAGAAGCCTGCATTTATAACACATCTTTGAAAGCTACCTATTGCGTAGTCAGCACACGCTTAGGGTTTTGGGGAACAATTTTCTACAACAGCAAGTGCAGTCTGCATCCTCTGCTGGACACTTACCTGACAAGCTCATCCGCACAGGCAGCGGCCACCTCCTCCTCAGCCTTCCGCTCATAGTATTTGCAGAGGATGTTCTCTGGAAGCACCTTCTCCAGCTCGCTGGTGGGGAATGAACATGTGCAACTGCCTTCCATGCAGCTGAGCTCTGACTAGGGTTGGAAGGAGAGAGCTCATGTTCAGTATGATACTAGTGAAAAGCAAGACTCGGTACCCAGAACTTCCCCAAATAAACCAGTGCAGAGCCTTGCTTAGAGACAATAGAGCTTAAGTCAGCAGACAACTGCTAGAAAACAGGTTTGCTATGGAAAGAACAAGACTAGTTAAACAGATCAGGCCTCAGGCAAACGCTGGGCATGGAGATGCTGCGGATAACTGGGACCACAGTTCACTGAGTCCACTGTGACCACACAGCGGCCCGTTATTGCTGTATGGTCTCTGCTCACAAACAGCACGTTGTGCTCTTGTCAATGTGGTCATATAAAATACAGCTGCCAGTTTATACGTTTACAAGAAATACGGATCCCAGAGTACAAAAGCATCCCACAGTTTGATTGTTGTATCTTGAGGCAAAGGAGCACACACACCTCAGAGCAGTTTAATGACTTGTTTATAACTCAGCTAAGTACCAGGATAATTGCTAGCTAAATTAGAGACTAAGAAGGTTTGTAGCATCATAGAGAAACCAACCCCCAAATTAAGTTGGGATCACAGTGACATTATGAAGGACAAGCACTCTTAGCTAGGAGGACACAGGCCAAGTCAGAGATAAGAGCGTGTTCTCTATGCAGATACCATTGGTTTATTAAGTAGAAAATAAGAACCAAATTAGTGCACATTCTTGTTACTATGAGTGCTGTAGAAAGTCTTCCTAATAATCCAAGTTGCTAAGCACAGAGTACAAAAGATGGAGACTGGCAAAACTGAAATCCTGTTCAGCAGAGATCCCATTGCAAAGTTGTTGGCTTCACCTGATGGTGAGACTGACTTGTTGCATTCGGATTTCAGGACACAATTCCATTCAAATATTTCCTGGGAAGTGCAGTTACATTTGACTTAAGCAACAACACTCCGTAAACAGCAATGTGATTTCCCAATAGCAATTTACTCACTTCCCCCTCATCCAGTTGGGAAACTCTTACCTTCCCAGAGCCAAAGACTGCCTCCTGAGCATACTTAATTAGGCACTCCTTGCAGAACAAGTGACCATCTGCACACTGAGTTAGCTCTTCAAACGCAAACTCGCCATAACAACAGCGGCACTCTATCATCTGACCATCCTGCACCCAGAAACAGAGGTATTAGCATCATCATCACCACATCAACAACCACAACAACATACAGGCACATACACCTGCAAGCCATAAGCAGTGCCAGCATTAATTGTAAAAAGATGAGCAACAGATATCCACCATTCCATTAGGTCTCCTGATTGGTGGTCAACTCACTAAGCACAACCATAAACTCAGTTTTAAACAACTTAATATCTACATGTCCTGCCTGACAGGTTCCAAAAAGCTACATAACACATGGTGTTTCCCTAATTCTCATTTCATGCATAGAGAAGCATCTTGGGCTCAGGAAGCTGCAATCGTAGGGAAGCAGAGTACGCAGCACTCCTATGGGGAAAACTAAGCTTCAGAGCTGTTGCCCTCTAAAGGAACCTTTACCCATCTGCCTGGAGACCTGGTCTCTGCCTCCTCACTGCAGGGGTGGAGAAGCTTGCCACTGTTAAAAAGTACGCCCGCTTCTTCAAAGGTCCAATACATCCTCCAAAGTTTGAAGAGAAATGGGCATTGACAATAAAAAGGTAATCCACAGCTGTCAATCTCTAACTTTCCTCTCTGTTTGAAGGCAAAGATCTGATTTTCAGGTTTTTTAAGAGTCTTTTCTGCAAATGAGGAAGGCCTCTCCACTGGCAGAGCTCCAACAACAGCAAATCTGTTTAAACAGCCATAACGGTGGTAGCAAGAGCAAACCTGGTACTATTCTATTGCAATGTTTGTTCTCACCAGTAAAGACACAAGCAGCAGCTGACTGAACTACTACAGATCATTACATGCATCATTACTGTCTTGCTGGACTCAGCTCCTGTCTACCTTTTCCAAAAGCCAGCCAACACACACTACACAGGTTTTGCCAGCTCAGCAAAAGCAACACAGTGCAAATGCAGCTTCTGAAAAGCTCCATTCCAGAAGCCAAGAGTCTGTGAAAGCAGCAAGTGCAAAACAATGTCTATGCATAAGCTGGACTCAAGGGATGACATTACAGATACTGACCTTCTGATACTGCTCCTCATTCATCTGCAGAGCAAGGAGGAAGTCTGCATGCTGCAAGACAGACACGTGCATCTGTATTTACAGAACAGATAAAGCAATTTTCCAGCCTCTACGTTCTTTTACATTATCTCAGGACTGACAAACCACCATAAAAGGCTCACTGTCTGCTTACAGCATCACTCAGCCCATCCTTCCAATCCATTAAGCTATCTATGATTCAGCTAAAACAGATGGGAGCAGCAAAGACAGAAAGAACAAAAGACCAAATTCTGTATTATAGAGGGCTGCTGGTTCAGGTTTCCATGGGCAGAGACGATCTCACCCAATGGGCCCCTCCAGGGAAAGCCCCAAGGAACATTAGCTTTGTGTTTTAGAAGGAGACACTATCCATCTGCCCAAGAGACAAGGATCTTTAAGAAGCAACTTTAGGAAGGACTGCAGGTACAAAGCAGTGAATTCAGTCTTCTCTCAGACTACGAGGGGAAGGGAACACACCAGCGGGCGTTGCAGGGTTCTGCTTCGAAACACACCATCCTCAGCACAGGCCAAGACGTTCTGGAGAGACAGGGCTGCCAAACTTGTGGAAGGCAGAATGAGCAGACAGACTGCCTTGGGCCTGGTCATTATTCGCCACCAACACTAAGCTGCAGTTACAAGCCCTAAAGCAGCAGAGAAGCCTGCTAACAATTAGAGGAAAGGATTAATTAGCAGAGCTTTTACTACTTTGTAGTAAAACAAGGGTCCAGAACAGTGTTGTATCACGGATGACACATTGGCATTAGCAGATACATGGAAGGTTTTTGGCAGCAGAAGTAGCAGCTATATATTTAACTAAATACGAAACTCTGTGCTTGTTTTTCTTCCTCCAAAAACAAGTTACTTGGGAAGAATCATACATGTTCACAGGTGGTAAAGAGGCAAAGGTAGTCAGATACTCAACATTTTGTTCAATGCTTGAATTTCACTAAGAGGCAGATTTCCATGCTTAGGGCCAAGACCTCTACAGTAGCTGAAGTTGTTTGCACCACAAGATCCAAGCAGCCCCTACCACTCACCTCTGCCATCTCTTTAACTTTCTGCTCATAGAATTCCTGCTCCAGTAGCACCGGTGGGAGGAGAGAGAGCTTGTCATAGGACCTCCAGTGTCGTCTCTTATTCTCCAGGAAGAACATGCGCTTCTCAATTTTCACATCCCCTAAACCAGAGTTAAAGGCACAATGAAATGGGTTGCAGCAGCCAGAATAAAGCTCAGATCCTTCTTCCTCCACATGCCACCAGCTGCGTAACTTCAGCATCTCATACAGCACTGTACCAAGTGGAGGTACTAATGAAGAATACCTCCAGACTAGACACTAGACAGTGACATAAAGATAACTGTTTCGGGATCACATCCCTTTTCGAGAACGGTACTTTCTGCTGCAAGCCAGTTCTGCTTACAATGACTATGCAGAGAGTACCATACATACAGCTTGGTATTTACCTTGCTCAAATTTGAAGTCTATATATGAATACTGATTCATTTCTTTCCTCCTCTTCCGTTTCCCACTGGTTTCGGGAGACAGCTCCTGCCATTTTTTGATAGCATCTGAAAAGGCCTAGAAAACAACATACAGACTTAAATGCTGTCTGTTCCTGGAACAAAGCAGAAGCATACACTTCACATCAAAGCACAGTACAAACATGTGCATAAGACTGATCCAAAACCAGAAAGCCAAATGCCCCATGTAGAGGTAAGTATACCTCTTTCCTTTGCTCACCTTGTTGCTTTATGAGTACATAAAGCCATTACTCCATAAAAACAAAATAGTTGAACAATACTTCAGAACACCTCAGCTATTAACTCTAATACAGCTGGTGTCCACTCTGATGCAGCAGAGCTGGCCTGGCTTTTTTGGTTGTTGGGTTTGTGGTTTTATTTAAAAAAAAAAAAAAAGAAGCTCAAATACTCAGTGCTCAATCAATCAAGCAAAGAGCCAAGGAGTTTTTGTTTTAGTAAAGTCCTGGAACAGTAGAGAAAGAAGCTCACACAAGAGAAGCGTATCAGAAGAGTAGATCCAAGTCAAAAGCTTGAAGCCACATTGACATTCAGTCGTAATAAGAAGAAACAGGACACTGAGACTTGGGCTTCCTTTCAATTACATGCAGTCAGTTAAGTAATAGCAGCAGTTAAATGTTTTAAGATTTAGCTAAATGTCTAGGTTTTATTGGCAATTATGCTGTACGTCAGCGGCAACACACAGGAACACTTCTCCATTTAATGCACTACCTACCATCAACTAGGTAGTGTTTCCCCAGTTCTTCTACTAGGGAAAAGAAAAAGCTTCCTGCACCATTCTGTCTGGCCAATAAATTCTGCAAGTCTCTACTAAATGGATTAATACTTCTTAAAAGGAAAGGAGGATTTAAAAAAAAAAACATAACCACACACTAGCAGATGGTATAGCAAGGCAAAAGACATTGTGCTGCTCTCCACAGAGATGGGAGATAACCCTAGGAAAGGAACCAGACTGGAACCAGAGAACCTTTCGCGTGATTGCATAGTGTCCCTTGAGTTCATGCAGTGCCCACTTAATGTCTTGGCTGCTCAGCATTTTGAAGTCTGCCATAAGGAGGTCAGCTGCCTGAATAAAGCACCGCTGGTCAAGCGGGGCAAGTTTGGAGAAGTCAAAGTAGTCCACTTTAGGCACCTAAGAAGGAAACGCGAAAGATATAAAAAGGCTGGTACAAATACACACAAGAACACCCCAAACCACTCTTTCAATGATCAGGACCCTCTGCAGGACCACCCACCGCTCAACTTACACAGCACTCAGCTCTGAGCATCAGCTTAGAGCGCAGCATGGGTGTGAAGCCTATCGGTCTATGCACTTGTGCAGGCAACCTGCCCTCAGATGCACCACGCTGCAGCTCTGCTCCTATCAGGACCCTGTGCCACACAGCTTAAAGCCATTGTGTGTGGCTGCATGAGACAGCGAGGAGAGGATATATTTAGGTTACTGTCAAGGGTGAATGACTTTACTGGCTCAAGGTCAAGAGATGCTTCCAAGAGTAGAAAGAGGTATTTGACATTTCCCCCTCTCAGGCCACACACAGCTATTTCAGCTTACTCAAAGCAGCTCAGAGATACTGTTTTGTCAAATTGACTTTAGAAAAAAGTCAAGAAGCTGTAGGGAGATCTGCAGTTAGGAGACCGAAAGAATGCCTGAAAGCCATCAAGACAGACCTGATAGCCAGGTCTCCTCCGTGTGACGTAATGACCAAGGAATTCTTGTATCGGTTATCAAAATGAATACTTGGACAGGGCAGCTGACAGGCAGGCAGGGCAGAGGGTCTCGCTGAAGGCAGAAGAGCAGACGTGGTGCAGCTACGCAACAGCAAAACAGGAAGTCATCCTGCAAGCCAAGTTAACGAACTATTGCCATTTAACACCATCTTAAATGCACCCAGAGGCCTCCTGTAACATACAGGCCAACCAAGCACTCTACAAATATGCACTGATAGAACCAGACATCTCCAGATCCGCTCCGGTTGAACAGACTGGATGGGAGGCATGCTGTAGATGAGGATACCCTCACTTGCCTTCGTCTCATCTTGGCTGGCAAGCAGGCTGCTGCTGGGATTTAAAACCACTCTGCCTTCCTTCTTCGGGTAATCTGGATTTTCCAGCAGAAAGTTACAAAGTCTGAAAAGATAAATACAGTTACTTCAGGGTTTAGGAGCTCAGGCCCATCCCTCACTTGTCAAATTTTGAGTACCCTGTAATTACGAGGCTGGGCGGGCAAGTCACAGCGTGCCCTGTAAAAACCAAGGGAGGTCTCAGACTAGAACGAACTGAAAGCAAATGACTGAGAATTAAGTAAAGAATGAGTGGTTGTATGCCTGCAGAAGGTAAAGCAATAGATTGGTTTTTCAGTAATTACATTTACATAAGTGAAGCTTGTATGGGTGAGTTACTAACCAACCTGCATCTCTCCATGCCAGAGGTGAACAACCAGGCTTACTTCCCCACTCACTGCCATCAGTAAAACCACGTTAAGTGGTACCTCCTTTGAGCACACAACCAGGACTTCAGGTGTACTAACTTTCTGCTACTCTGCAATTAACATTCTGAAGACTGTACAAGAAAGCAGAGTCACAGAATCACAGAATCACAGAATAGTAGGGGTTGGAAGGGACCTCTGTGGGTCATCTAGTCCAACCCCCCCGCCGAAGCAGGGTCACCTACAGCAGGCTGCACAGGACCTTGT
>Ga0065711_1036383_pt1 | contig 21053 bp, 11 predicted proteins | sample Hoacrofraction12_FD_59098 | JGI IMG/M metagenome (GOLD analysis project Ga0065711, IMG submission 59098) | Hoatzin crop microbial communities from Cojedes, Venezuela - Epithelial fraction 12 v2 (version 2) | ecosystem: Host-associated > Birds > Digestive system > Esophagus > Crop | place...
ACTGGAACAGGCTGCCCAGGGAGGTTGTGGAGTCTCCTTCTCTGGAGATATTCAAGACCCCCCTGGACGTGGTCCTGTGCAGCCTGCTGTAGGTGACCCTGCTTCGGCAGGGGGGTTGGACTAGATGACCCACAGAGGTCCCTTCCAACCCTGAACATTCTGTGATTCTGTGAAGAAGCCTCTTTTAGGTGTTGGGAAATCAATATGCTCACAATCGTCATGTGCCGTGACTTACACATCACTTAAATCCAGTCATTTGTAAACCGATAGTAATTTATAATTAACTAAACATCGAGGCCTGGCTGTCCATTTCTGCTCCGGACCCAGTGATATTGATCTGCATGCCTCTCAGAGTGAGAGTTAAATAACTTTATTCCTGCGCCACTGGCTGATGGATAACAGAAGGCTGCAGCTAGTGGTCCTCGTTTCCACAATGCAGCATTGTTCAGGCACATCATAATTTAGCGATACTGCCAGGTTAGAGCACTCACAGCTTATTGTCTTACTGGGCAACCATCTCAAGTTCGGCTTGGAATATTTGCGGGCTTTTGTTTTTTTTAATAAAGGCACACATTAATTTTAAATCCAAATTTTTTCAGGGTATGGAGCAAAGCTTGCTCTCAGCTATGAGCAGGCAACCAGTGCCAGGCAGGCAATGATGCTATTTCAGATTTGCTCCAATATGAAGCAAAGCTCTGGCCTCGTAAAGAACCCTTTTAAAACAACATACGGATTTTGTGTGTGCGTTATGCAGCCACCACAGAGCTAGTCGTTGACCCTGAGGAATGCAAAACAGAGAGAAAACATGACAGTTGCTTGTTTTCATGTTGATAAATTCCTCCAGTGAAGGCTGGAAACTTGCCAGCTGCTGGACATGCCGCCCAAGCGCAGTGAGCCAAGCATTAACCCCACTTGGGGTTACAGTGAGCACTTTGCCCCTTCTCATCGCTGAAAATACTGAACGGCTGTCCAGAGGCGGCGACGGCTGGGCGGCAGCACTGCCCTCACGCTCACTGACATGGCCAGCATCACTCAGAGCTCCCCACTGCCCGCTCGGCAGCCTAACGAGCAGCCCATCCAGAAACTTAATAAACTTTCAGAGCTCCCACCCTCACTCCCTGCCAAGGCTGGGGTTTGGCACACTTCAGATGCAGCACAGCAGGAGTATCTTTATGCAGCTTCACCTTTGTGCAGTCAAACGCTCCCTGCTCATGTTCGCAAGTTCAAAGCATCTCCCTCACCGCTGGAGCATCACCGCTGCCGTTGGGCCTCTGTCCCTGGGAAGGAGCCTTGGGAAGAACAGCCGCTGATTTTCCTTTCCAGAGGAGCCAGAGATGTAGTATTAGCAGATCAGAGAGGGTCTGTGCCCAGGGAAGGGCACACCATGTTGGCTTCTGGAGGCTGGCGTTGCTGTTCATCCTAGTTTCGTTATATGTGATTTAAAGAAGTAAAGATAGAGCCTGGAAGCACCTGAATGCTCTTTGCTTGTGAAAAAACACAACAAAGCCTCAGCTGGCTGGCTGTGAAGGGCACAGAAATCTGTTCAACTCTGTTCAACTCTTCCTTTCACCACATTCCTTGCAAAAGAAGTTGTGGAAGTTCCATCACGGGAAGTGTTCGAGATCAGGTTGGACAGGTTTTTGAGCAGTCTGATCTAGTGGTAGAAGTCCTTGCCCACAGAGGGGGTTGGACTAGGTGGTCTTTAAAGGTCCGTTCGGACCCAAACCATTCTCTGATTCTATGAAAGCCATTTCACACAGACCCACTGCATTTTCACTGGCTTAAATTTCCCTGGCACTATTGCGCCTTGCGGTACCATTCAAGACACTTTGTACAACAAGGAGGACAGCACCGTAACAGAAAATGCCCATCTCCACGGACAGAAAGGCTTCTCTGTCAGGGGCTGGAAAGTAACATTAAGCCTAACTTAGTCACTTCCCGGATTTCTTCCTGCTGTGAGAGCAGTGTCGAGAAAATCTGTTGGTGAACTTCGCTGAATGTATTTTAGAGTCCTGACAGTATCGGGAACAGTCAAGGAAGCAATTCTGTTCCTGCACTCATGTCATCCCTTTCCATGTCTGCTGGGACTGTCCATGTGCTCAGGTTTTTTTTGTGTATGTGTGTGGTGGTTGTTGGCCTTCTAGAAACTACATCAAAACAAGTTAATTCATTTCAAAGCGGTCGTTGAAGAGTCTGGTGATCAAGCAGTGATGGGTGAAGTCCCACGGTGCTGCCATCTTCATCAGTTTCTGTTACTGTTTTCTGAAATATACACCATGAATAGTATCTTTGCTCTTAGGAGTAGCATTTTTGCTATGGGAAGAGGGCCCACAAGGTGGCTCAGGTGGAAAAGAAATGCAGAGTTTTTGATCTCTGGCTAGCACATGCAGGAGTGGGACTTGAAAGGGCTGCTTTGGAACAGCTGTTTGAGACTGTCCCAAAAGATCTGTTGAGTTGAATTTAGCTAATGATGAAGAGGTGCATAGTACCCGATCAGTGGCAATCAGTGCTGAGGGGACCTCATCTCATACCCACTCGAGAGACCAAGGGCTGAGACATAATAGCCTGGACATGCAAAGAAAATTGTGTCCTTATGATCCAGCTCTAAGGGCCCTTCTCACTTGCCCACAGGTACCTTCTCCAAAAATTAAACTTACCCAAGTACGACTGAAAAGCAGACATCTTTCAGCATTTTCCTCTGAGTCAGTCAAGGAAGTTTCTGCTGAGCTAACAGTTGCCTCCTGTGTTTGGCAAATCCTTTCCAAAGCCTGTGAAGTAATTTGTATTCTTACAAGATATTTACAAATGGAGAAGCACAGAATCTCTGGGGCTAACAAACCACTCATAGCAACAATTCATTGTTCTGCAGTTCATAATGTATGATTAGCCATGGGGTATTGTTTTCGCTCTCTGAGTGGATGATAGGATATTTAACAGTTGAATGATGAGTGGAGAACAACATGTAAGCCTGCTGATATAAGTTCTGGGTAATTCAGGATTTCTAGGCGTTCATTTATTTCTTGAATCATCTGAATAGTCACACAAAAGACAAGCAAAACAAACCTATCTGTAGCCCACGATTAAATGAAAGTCAGTCCTAGCAGATACGTAACAGTCTCTTCTCACCACAGACTGAACTATCATCTGAGCTAGTTTCTGGGCCAATGGTATTTCCAAATGTCAAATTCAGAAAGCAACAGTACAATTAGAAGAAAAGTTATTTCTACATCAATTCCATCACTGTTGTGAAGGAGTAACAAGTAACCAAAATAATATACGTGTTATTAGAGATAGAGGGGAGGGTTTGAATTGCCTGACTAGGGCAGATTAGGAGTACTGGAGTTATCTGATGGTTTTACTCTGTGCTTGCATAAACTAGCTGCCCAACAGATTGCTACCCTCTTTGCTAAAAAGTGTCAGTTGATGTTGGTAAAGTGAGACTAGTCCTTGGCTAGCAAAGACTAACGCTTTTGTTCTCTGTCCCGTATGGTTCCAACTACAATATGTAAAGCCTTTCCGATGAAGCATCGTGGAACATCATCTAGCTTCCTGAGACAAATTTAAATAGTTCAGGCAACAGCCTTTCTGTCTTGAATGCCTTGTTAAATCTCTGAGCAGTCCTATTCAACAGCATGCAGAAGAGAAAGCTGCCTGTCTTTTTATAGTTACCAGTGACAAATTTCTTCTGAAGAAGTAGAGTAATGATTCTTGTCAACATGGAATAACAATTTCTCAAATCTGCTGAAAAAAGAATGACAACGCATAAAGTCTCAAAATTTGGTGAATAATTTCCAGCCCTGCATTTTGGAAATAGAAGCCTTTAAGATACCAGTTTTGCTAAAAGGAAGCAAGCATGTGTGCCTGTTGTGCTCATCCTGTTCAGCACTTATCACTGAAAAAGCCAAAACCAGAACTAGGCAATTTTTTCATATCCGAATACAAACAGTGGGAAGGATGCCTCACTGGGAGGCTGCATCATCACCACAGCTATGTTCTCCCACACTCCTTCCCACAGTGAGAATGGACTCAGAGTCAACTGCCTTCATCAGCTTCTGTCAAAGTATTAAGAGGCTGGTCAGCGAAAGCTGGCACCCGGGACTGGGATTCCCTCCACTAACAAGCGTGCTTGCTCAGTGCTTTTAGGGAGCAAAATCTCAAAATCTCTCAAAGTGCTGGCCTTTAGATCTCACATGTGCACCCAGACATTTCTTATCAGTACAGCGGGGAAGAGAGGTGAAAGATACAGGGCTTTAATTACAAAATATTCCCATAGACACCTGAGAACTCAGCACATTTTCATCCTGGTAGGTCTTTAGTGTCCCCCCTTGATGACTCTTCCCCTTCTCATTAAACACTGAGGACATTATTGAGGGGGTTCAGCGCCTTTAATCTGGCAGGAAGCCCAGTTAAAGTCTTTTTACACTGCGCTCTCACCACCGAGCATGGTGGTGGCTGAGGGCCGTGAATCACTTCTGCCGGCGCTGGGACTGCTGCTGTGGCACCCTGGTCCCGCTCCTGCCCCTGCCCCAGGGACTCTGCCGGTGCCCCAGGGGTGCCTCAGCCTGATAAAGTTCTCCATAAAGCTCTCCTCCTCCCTGACAGAAACCAAAACTATTCCGCTTCATGCTACCGTTCATTACTTTGCGCTACTGATTTGCTCTAGGGGGTCATTACTGCCTCTTAATTTTATAACCATGCTTCTTAATTTTATATCCATGCTGTTTAGAAAAGTTAGTTGCAAAAACTGGGCACTTACATTATAAAACGGGAGTGTTTTCGGAATTGCTTCAAACCAAAGCCCTATGCCAAATGTATTGAAGTAAGATTAACTAATTTTGCCTAACATTTTCCAGGCAGTATTTGCATAACATACTGAGGATGCCAAGATCTGACCAAAATAAGCATGACTTAGAAATTACCTTTCCACAGATGAGAGAAATTAATCAACTTGGACTTATCTCAAAAGCCAAGCTCCTATTAGATACATGCGAAAGCAAGTCTTTACATATGAAGCGAGTAACTGCCCTCAGAAACGGAAGGCATGACTGTAGCGTCTTACCTTGATAGCTGTGGGGTTTACCTGAATTGAATTTTGGGGGAGAAAAAAAAAAGCTTTTGCAGAATATGCATATGTTTTAATTAAAATTGTCCAGATTAGCTCCAGGCACCTGTGACCTCCAGTGGGAGCTTTCATCTCCATGAAGACCGACAATCCAACTGGGGGAAACCCTCTGCCAGAACCATTTTCTTCTGCCATACGTGAGCCCGGCGCCCAACCCTGCCACATCCCCGACTCTCCCAGTCCCATGGGCTGGGGAAGGGCACCCGACACCCTGGGCCACGCCAGCGCATCATATCCTTACAGCTGCTGATCTCTCCCTCTGAAGAGATGGAGGGCAGTGACACTCTACCAAACCCACGTGAAAACTGAATTTCTAGAGTTAATCTCAAAAAAGCAGCAGCAGATTGGAAGCCCGGTGGGGAACGAGCACCAGTGAGCTTTCCTCCAAACAATGACAGTGGCATGAGTTTAAGGCAGGGTCTCCACCACTATTTTTTGTGCTGAAGCTGTGGAAAGAAACCAGTCTCATCCCTCCATGGGAGGAAGGTCCCTGGCAGGCAAAGGAAGCCAGTGACACCCCCACGGAAACTGATAGCAGCTGCAGCGATAACTCTCTAGAGCTGAACTTGTCTATATGCGTAAACTTTACGTGCCCTGCCTATGGGGTGGCCAAAGGGGGTTGTGTATCCAGAGAGGGACATAAGCAGTGATAACTCCATCAGATGCTGCCCCAGCCTCCAGTGACCTGTGGCCCAGGGTGCCTGTGTCCCCGGCTTGTGGCCAAGCACCCTCACCCCAAACAGCAGCTGGTCTGCGGAGGCTTTCAGACCTGTTGGTGTCTAAAAACACCAAATGTTGCACCAGGAAAAAGAAAACTGTATATGGTGTAGGATGCTTAACTACAGACACTCTTCAGTTAAGGATCTTGTGGTAGCTGAGGATCTAACCCTCTGTGTGCAGCAGGGGCAGGTTTGGTCTTAAAATATTTACAGAGTTTCCAGGCCATGATTAAAAGTTATAAGTGCCACACCTGAGGCACAAACAAATTTAATCATATTTCACATCTCCTGAAATTTAACCATCATTTTCTGTTACCTGATCACTGACTGGAGTCTCAGGATATTCTGGGCAAATTTGCATCAGCCTTTATAGAATTAAGCATTCTTTTACTGCTTTGCATCATTTAAGATAGAGTTGCTTTTCATGTTTTCATGCAAACTTTGATCAGATAGCCTGTAGATTGAAGACATGCTTTTTGCTCAGAAAGACATGCTTTGAGCTCTTCAGTGAGCGCCAGGGTGTTTGGCCTGGTGAACACGTTCTCAGGACACATGAGGAAAGAGTTAACACAGAGCCACTTGCCAACCTGGAACATAGGAGATGATGGATCAGTGTCCTAAATCAACATGCATGATAGCAATCACATAAACAATGTATGAGTGGGATGATGGATTATACCATTTACAGTATGTGAAAGGTTGCTTAATTTTTTTTCTTCCCCAAAACTGAGGGTGAGCAGTAAAATGGACATAAGTTAAAGCACTGCATTAGCTCTTCTTAAGAAGAATACTAAAATCTTAAATACAAAGTGTTGTAGGTAGTACAGACACCGATAACTGTTTTCAGCTAAGAAATTGTAAGGAAAAGAAAGGAGTACAGTTAGTTAATGTTTCTTCTGGGAAATTCTTCCTTTTTGTTAAATATCACCATTTATTAATCATATCTAGGCACTTACTAACTTAATGGTACATTCAAAGTAGATTATTTGAAATTTAATTTGGAATCCATTCAAATACAGTTCTCTTATACCATAGAAAAGTCTTCAGTCTTTGAAGGGCTGATCTTTAGATTAAAAGCTTTCCTCTCTGGAGGAAAACCAATAGCCTACATATGCGAGAAAGCAGTTAAAATACTGGCACTGCAAAAGGATTTCTTAGACTTTTTTTTTCTGTATTTCTAGAGTTTCGTTGGAAAATATGCTGTCTGACCTCCTGAGGGAGCATAGCATCTTCTCCACAAATTAGGTTGGAGAGCCTGGAAGGAAAGCAGCCATTTGCTTCGGCATTGTGCTCGGTGGGTTGCTAATTTGAGTTTCTGTAAAATGGAACCAGCTTCAAGTGCCTCAAACGATTCCTATCAAGTGCTGACATTTCTGGATAAGGAGAACATTAGCTCCTACGTTGTCTTTCTCTACAGCTTCAGCAAGCTGGTTCTTAGCCCTCTGCTTTACAATTTTGCTGCGTATTTACTCTAGCTCTTGTTTTTTAATGTCAAGAGGCTAGAATTACTGGGAGAATTTCTACATTGTAGGGAAGAACATGGGATTTTATGAGACAGAAGCAGCCCTGTGGAAGAAATGAAAAAATGTAATTTTTGTAGGTCTCGAGGTGAGGAATAGCAAGTGTTACGAGGGTAATTTAATGAGGCAAAGTCCTCTCAGGTATTTGAAACCCTCAAGAGGCTATTGAAAGAAGGAAATTAATTCAAGAATGTCTTTCCAGTCAGGTTATTGATATCAGGAGTGGGTTTTGCTAAGGGCTGCGTGGGAGGGAGAAGTCTGGTGCTGTTCGCAGCTATGTGAAGTGGGCATGGCTGAGTGGTTGGCATCCAGTTCCCTCGTTTGCTGCTGCATCCTGATGAGTATCATGGCCTTCGAAGCTACTTCTGTACTGAAGGTCAGGTCTGGTCCTTGTCCCAGTGATGCTTCTGCCTAGCTGGACCAGGTTGCTGTTTCTGACTGATCCGTATGTCCCAGCTCCCAGCCTGTGGGACTAGTAGAGGTGCACAGAACTAGTGCCAAACCACAGATAACACATTTTTCGTTGTGGCTTGCTGGAGGACCTCACTCATCTTCTGCCAGCGCTGGTGGAGGGAGTCAGCATAAGGGCTAACAGAAGCCACCCCGGCCTCACATCGTTCTTCTGCAAGAGGCTCTGCTGGGGCCATTCAGAGAGAGTCCTACAGCACTTTGCTGTTGTTAATAAAGTCACGTCTGCAATTAAGTTCCCTCACTGTGACAAAAAAAGCAATCCCAAAGCACCCTATCGAGTGTCTTCTCTCAATTAACGTGGGGAGAAATGACATTTCATCACTTGTGTAATGAGCTTTATAACATTTAATGTTCAGTTAATACTGTTATTGGTGGCTGACCACGAAATAAAGCCAGGTTGATAGGGATTAGTGGCTTTAATCCCAAGGATAACTGGCTTGGAAGATGGTCAGTTTATTTTTTACTGAGTTCATTATTATTGCTATTATCTGTACTGCTGGTGTTATTTCTACAGGAGCATTAGGAAACCTTCATTACTTACCACTATACAGGCACGTGTCAAAAGTGACCATTGCCACGGGCAGTTTGTGACCTGCGGGGGAACATGCAGTACTGGCCTGCTGGTACTGCTGCTGCAGGACTACGGCGCTGCTTCAGAGTCTTCTAGATTCATTATTATTATTATTATTATTATTATTATTATTATTATTATTATTATTTGCCAGCAGGGACTGGATTTTTTCTCTGTTCAACAGATATCCAGCAAAGAAAGAATCAAAAAATGAATGACACAAGAAGTTACAGAGCGGATTAACAGAAATAACAGTAATGACCATCCAGTCCTGGGAATTGTCTTCTGAGCTTTGATCTTCAGCCAACCTCCGTTTTTCAAACAGTTTATTCTGTTCATCAGAATTTGTTATTTTTTGAGGTGAAAAAATAAACAAACCCTCCCCAAAGAAGGATGATGTTAGTACATATATATGGAGCTCTTGAGATGAGCACATTTATCTTATTTTCTGGTTCACTTTTGAAAATACATCAGCCACTGCCTGCCGTTGTTCCTCCCCTGTTTCTGTTAGGATGACTGTCAGCTCCGAATGGGATGCTGCGCATTGGCAGCACTGAGGCAGAATTAATTTTCGAAGGTGCACAGTGTTTGGACACATGAGCAAGAGCCTTGATACGATAACGTTGTTCACTCACAATGTGGGGGTTTTTCTCTGGTTTGCACTGCCTTGGAAGCAAAAGCGATTCAAAAGGCGGTTTGCTTCTGTGCTTGGGTCGGTTTCGTCGACTGTTCGAGTGGCATTGCACACAAACGCTGGTTTTCCAGGGTCAGCCTTAATACCTCCTACAAAACCAACCGGCAAGTTGCCACGGCGTCGCTTACTGCAGGGTATTGCTGCGCAACCTTCGCTAACGAGCAGAAGCAGACGGATTCCTCCCAGCTCTGAGGAAGGAAATTTTTCTCTACATCCGATGTCTTTCACTTCTCCTGCTCTTAGTTATAAATATTCTAGTGCATGAGCTCAGATGAATAATGCTCATACTACAGATAACTAAAGCTGAGGATCTCTGTATTTAAAGGTGAAGAATCATTTATTTCGGAATAGAAAGTGATTTTTTTTTTTTCTTTTTTTGTTTAGCAGATTTCAAATGTGAACAAAGTCTTCTATGAAAAAGTTGAAATGATGGGGTTGTGGTTTTATTGTTAAACTTAGAAACTCAGGTACAGATTTCTATCCAGCCTAGGTTTTAAGACAACATTAAATACTTAAAATAAAAAGGGCAAGGAGTCCTGTATCTATGAACATGAATATATATCATGTCAGCAAAACCTTCCTAATTGATCATTCTGTTTTCAAGTGACCTCATCTATGCTGTTTGGAGGGGTTTTTTTATTAATTTTCTGTGCAACTCCTCCATTAAGAAACTTCTATGATTGCACAGTCCAAATCCACACAGGGAGTCTGAGATTTTACTGTTCCTCTTTTGTGAGGCTGTGGTTAGTAATGACTTAAGTAATGCTTCACAATCCATTTGTAGTCTAGTATCTCCTTGAAGAAGACAAACAAGTTTGAGTTTTGTCTTTATAAAATATCTTATCAATAAGTCTCTTCTTGGCAGAGCTGTACTTATTTAAACCCAAGACTAAGGAATTAAACATAGGGAAGATTGGTTTCGAGTAACTGAAGATTTGCCATACACTGCAGACACCTTTTTGTTTTGAAAGAGCTGAACTGAAAAGAAAAGCTGGATTTTGTTTTTGTTCTCCCATAACGTAATTTTGAGAAGCAATGCTAAGACAATTATGAGACATATCAGTGATAAACATCTCTGGCATATCAAGGGATTTATTCATTAGGGACAGTATGACACACAAACCCACAAACTGATAGGATTATCGGTGCAGATCTTGCCCATGGACATGCTCAGGATTGTCTTGTTACTGCAGCTGTTTAGCAGGGAGCGTTTCCGATTTGCCTTTTAATTTTTCCCCTGCCAAACTGCTGCAGGCCCAAACCAGTCATTTTGCTTTTGGCTGTTACCTGTAACCATTCCTTTCTTTTCCAGCTAGTAAGTACCTTAACCCCTGTGGTGTCTGCTCTATATTTTTCTCTGGTGTTCGCATTAAAATGGGTCACATTTAAAACTTCTGACTCATTGAATGGGGACCATCATTGCTGAAAAGCAAAAACCTTAACAGCATTATATTGGCTACAATGTAATAGTTGCATCTTCACTTGTGATGTTTAAAAAATGTGTATCACTAGTTTTGCCGATCCTCATGCAAATTCAAATGCCTTGAAAGGTGCCTTTTTCCTAGGCATAGACATTGCCCAGTCGCCAGCTCCAAAACCTCATAGCCAGCTCCTGCAGGAACTTTGCACATCAGACCTTCAGCAAAGTGAGAGGAGCAGTGCCTTTAAAAGGGAGGCCCACTGCAGGAATAGGTCTGGCAACGCCAGTGAAGAGCAGGAATAAAAACATCAAACAAATTCTATCAGGAGAAGGCTGGATCGTGTTAATTATGAGCCTACATAAACGTTTAAGATTATGCATGACTGTCAATACACAATGGACCATTCATGTAGTCAGCAGAAGGCGTGGACACAGATCAAGCACAGAAACTCGCTTGTGTTTTCAGCTTGTGCAACAAGTTATTTGTTCATTTTAAGCCAATATAAACTGTTTCCAGCCCTCCTTAGGTTTGTCAGTCCCTAAATGATTCTCCTCACTCTACGAGCATTCCTCTATAATACTACAGGGATCGTCATTGCAATGGCTTTGAAAGAAATCCCAGCAAGTCCAAAGACTCTTCCAGTTGAAGTGCTGTATGCAAGCAACGCGCTACCGGTGCGTACTGTCACTGGCAGCCTTATTTGCTCCCGAAAGACCACCCCCGAGCTGCAGCCCAGCTCACTGTCTACACCATGTCCCCCCCTGCAAAAAAGGTAGGTTTTGTTGTCTGAGAGAGAACGCGTAGGCATGCAATTAAAGTCCAGATTTTGCTTCACAGCACTTGTGTTAAACGCTCTAGAGAGTACACTTGCAACACTAAATCTCTCTGTCTATATTCAACCTGCAAATCATGTATTTGTCACCTTAAGAAGTAGTATTTTCCAGTTCATTTGGGTGAGCACGAAGAATGAGTTACATCGAGCTTCAGATACTGTTGGTTCATGAACAGGCATGAAATTTTTCACACCTATGGATTAAAGCCAAAGCTGCTTTTCTGTTTGAATATATCAGCACGTTGTTCCTGTTATCACCTACACCACTGGGCTCCAATTTTGAGAGTTTTGTCACAAAGAACTGCCCAGCACCTCTGTCTGGGATGCATTCTGTGCTTTCCATCATGTGCCAATCAACTGTGTCTTTGTTAACAAATGTCTTCAGCTCTGCACGCTCTTTATTGAAGGTCTGGATCCCATGAATACTTGGCATGCTCACAGTCTTGCTTGGCAATTGATGATTCAAACAGCCACGTCAGACGCAAACTTCCTCACACTCTCTGTTTTGAGAGGCTTTGCACCACTTCAGTGCTTGCCAGGTCCCCAACCATCACACCTCCTCCCTGCCTCTACGGCTTCTCACTCGCTTGTCTTTGTTGAAGAAAACCCTAACACCCTTCACTGCTGTATCAGGCAGTTATTTCCAAAGCTGCTCAGAGCCTCTACTCATCTCCTGTTGTCCCCTAGTTCTATCATTTAGGATATTTATGCAATAGTGTTATAGCCCTTACCACAAGACAAGCTACTAGATTGGGCCAAATTGACAAATACTCTCTCCAAAACCAGTTACGATGAATGCATCACAGCCTAACTGCATCTCCCAAACTCCAGTACTCCAAGCACTGGAAAACTTTTAGCTGCATGCTTTTCTCCACAGCACCTCCTTTATGTGTTTGTTCGTACATATTTAACTTTTACCCCCCATTTGATGAAAATACTTGCATAACTTAAAAAAAAAAAAACAACAAACAACTCCACCAACTAGATGGCAACTCCACTCTTCTGGGTTTCCCCACTTCTGCAGTGGTTCACAGTACTAAACTTACTTACCTCCCAACTATTTTACTTTTTCTAAGCAGTGTAAGTCATGAAAAGTTTCCCTATAGCTTGTGAAAACATCCCTTAATTCTTCCTAAGGTTTTTTTTTCCCCTTTTCCTCCAGGGAATATAGTGCCATGGACTAGATCAATCTTTTGCTGCAAGCGCTCAGCATTCACAAGAAATTACCCAAGCTGGCAGCCCCGTGTTACACACAGGTATCCTGCATGCAACCACTCCCTCATCACATGTGGTGTAATCAAATTTTACCCTAAAAAGCATATGTATTAGTGTCTGCAGTGAATTAGTTTTTAACTGTGCAAAATCTATGCTCAAATGATCCCTTCTGTATTCCATGCACTTGAAAAAACTTCATAAACATCAAAATCTAAAGCCATACTTTTTACATATACAAACATATGTTTATGTGCATATATTTAGATAATCATATATCATTTAACTTTTTTCCTCCCCAAAAAAACCTAGTTTCTGAAGCAGAATAAATAGCATTGATTTTCTAAAGCATGATCCAACAGCAATCCTCTCACAAACGCTTTTTACTCTTAGTGCAGGGAAATAATTTCAGTCTGGAGACTATAAAATCCATGTGTAGTCCAAGGTATTTGATTAGGTTTCTTTTCACATTTAATAACTTTGAATATGACTAAGCAAACACATTTTTTTGAAAGTTTACATAGCGAGCAACACCTCTACTACTTTATTGTCCTATACACTGAAACAGTGACTGTCACCAGCATGTTTGCCTTCATACATCAGAAGTGAGCTTAACATGGTTACATAAAGCTTAGCATTTTAACATTATCCTGAAAACAAGCTGTTGATTTAACAAGACTTAAGCACAAAGATTTCAAAGCATTGAGACCAAGACAAACACGGGCTTGCAACACGAGCTTTTCACACTTTCACTAGCCTTCATGCCTGTACGTGGCAAGTGGTCCCTATAATGCCGGAGAGAGTATCTCTGCAATAAATGCCAGGAGCTTATGCCCTGAGCTACGCTGCCCATGCCCTTGCTGCACTTACATGCAACCGCTAAGGTTTGCCTTTACATCTTCCCATTTGTTTGCTTGATCCCAACTGGGATCATACAAGTGAACCACACTGAACAACAATGTAATCCAGAACTGGATGCTTCACGCCAAGCCAAGAACACATAATTTGAATAAAGAAATCTTTTAAATACAGGATTCAATTTTCATTGTATTTTTATTCTTGCTGCTTAATCAAGTCCACATGGAAAGCATTGTGCTTAATGAAACACAAAATTAGTATTTCAACAGACCATCCTGTACATAAACCCACAACTGAGCATAAGTTGAACAGGTTATTTAAAAATATTTTTGAAAAAGCCTTTTATGAGAGAAGTACCCTCCTGCAGGCTTGAGCCCGCTTTCTCTTCTCTTCCAGGAGTGATCCAGAGTGACAGCAGCTCCCCTTGACCACCGAGCTCTGTCTCCCTGCTTCTCAGTTCTCAGATTTTGCGGGCTGAGAACATATCACGCTGGAAATCAAAGTTGTCATCATCCACGTATTTCCTCAAACAGTCACTTACAATGTTGTTGTCTGAAACTTTTGCATTGGAGGACTTGTGAGCCTTCCCTCCTCCTTTAGGACTTTATTGCGTAAGGGTTGAGTATAGTTTCACTTTCTTGGCAGTGCTCTGTAGCATCTCCTCTTTCTAAAGAAGATAGTTAATTACAGTTTGCCAGCAACAACTGTTTGAGTACTGTGGGTCCTCATCGCTTTAGCTTAGTTAACCATATTTGAAATAATAGATTTATATGGTACGATAAAAGCCATAAGAATCCAGAATATGAATCCACTTTCATTTTCAAATTAATGCACAGCATACATTACAAGGCCATGTTATGTAACTATAGTATTTTAATGAACATTATGTTTCAGGTACTTATCAAAGTATCTGAAGAGGCACAGGCTCCTTCTGCATAGCGTAATTATACATAAGGCTCCCAAATTAGTTTGGTCAATGTACAGCCTGGCAGTTTAAGTTTAACATCTCACAAAGTGCTTAACAAATCACCATCACATGGACATCAAAGTTCACAGCAGAACCTAAAATCTTGCTTCTTTGGCAACCTGCACGGCCTCTTCCACCCACCACCCTCTGCCTTCTCCTCTCCCCCTTTCTGCTTCTCTTCCCAGCTGTACTTACACCTCCTTCTTCCTCCCACTCCCTCAAGCCATACCTGGTGGAGAGCGCAGCACGTTACACAGCAGCAGCAAAGCAAATATTCTCCAGCATATTTGCTTTTCAAGGCAAGGACTACAAGAGTTTACCTTTAACTACTAGTGTGAAATGCACCTTTTCTCCAAGGCTTTCTCTACGCTATCCGCTTCTAGCTTTAATGGCTATGTGGGGCATATAGCGATGCAACTCCCTGGAGACTAAACATGAGCAAACTTGAAAAGGTGGCCTTGAAAAGGCAGCAGCGCAGCCAAGCAGATATTCCTTATCATTATTTGAAGCCTTCATGCCTACCTGGTGCTAGTTGGCAAGGGGAAAACGCCAAGAGCTCCTTTTGTCTCCAACCACAGCAAATCCTCGCCTCACCGGCACTACTGGCCTGGCAAGATCCTTTCCTCCTGCAGGGACACTGATTTGCCACACACTGCCATGACTTTCCCCACCTCAGCACAGCTAAATGCCCCTGTGAAGGGATAAGAGGGCAAGGAGCAAGTCTTACCGGCACTGGTGCGGTTGGGTTAAGAGCTGCAATCACGTTAAGATTATTTCCTCAGTCTATTAATTACACCACTGCACTGGGAAGGCCTTATGCAAAAGAAATCTCTGAGCTCCAGTTGCTTCCGCTCTTGGGCCCAGCCACGACTGCAGAGCAAAACCCACTCCTTGCAAGAGATTAACAGTCATCCAGGAAAGTGGTAATTCCTCTCCATTAAACACATTTAGTCCTATACTTTACTCCTTACTAAGGTTAAAGCAAGAGTGTACCTCTTGTGATGGGATTCAACTTTTGGTTTATATACATAAGCCTCAACTCAAGCTAATTAACACACTTGAGTCAAAGGCAATCACTATGTGCTTCACATTACATTTATTCTGATTAATATTGATCTTCTGTAACTCTTCTCCCCCTCTGCCCTCTGTTTTATAAATGGATTATTCATGTGACAATGAATAGCAGTGGAAGAAACTGCGGGATGGGGAGAAGACAGCAGGAGAGGTAAAACAGTTTTCTGGGTATAAAGTTAGTAAAAGAATCACAGAATGGTAGAGGCCCCTGGAGGTCACCTGGTCCAGTCCCACCTAGAGCAGACTGCCCAGGACCATGGCCAGACAAGCTTCCGAGTATCTTTGGAGATGGAGACTCCACAACCTCTCTGGGCATCCTGTGCTAGTTCTTGGTCACCCTCACAGTGAGAAAGTGTTTCTCCATGTTCAGATGGAGCCTCCTGCGTTTCAGTTTGTGAAAGGAGAAACTAAAGGATGAGAGCTGATACTGCATCTACCCTCAGTTCCCCAAACTAAGACCATCCTTTCTCTGCCTCTTCCAAGGAAGCAGCACCTGAAGGAACTGTTATGGTCAGTCACAATTTTGGGACATGCCAGTTGGAGCTGGAAGAGTCAGTAACGCAAAAGCAGCAGTACTCACTGCGGCTGCGCTTATTGCCTACATATGAATTTAGACACCTCCAAGTCACCCAGCTGCCAAAATGCGGAGTATTAAACAGCTTTGCTTGCCTGAATAGGACTACTCACACAACTTAAATACTCTGTTGCCATTAGTTTGAGTCCCTCCTACTGTTAATGATGTTCCCACAACTAGTACTCCTGCAAGTTACTACAAAACACATTAAGCATTTCACTGTGCAAGCAGGTCAACATTCAGTATTGAGATTTATTTTTATCAAAAGCAGAAATGCATCATTTTACAACAGCTGAAGAACATCCACAGGAGCTCTGCAAGAGACCAAGGGTGTAAAAATGCAGTTTCCAAAACTTAAAAGAACCATCGGGCAGGATAAAAGCCACCGTTGCACAAGCAGGCCATATTGTCTCACAGCCCAGCTGAGCTCAAAACAAAGCAGCACTCAATTCATCAATAGTCTAATAGGTTTTTTTTTCCACAGAGCTCACGACTTTGTACTCTCATTTCAGAAAGTTTATATATATATATATATATATATATATACACATACATAATTCAGCAAGTCATTGTTTTTGTGTTGGCTATACGAAGTCAAGTTTCAGCTCCCTCATTCTGCAGTTAATTGGGATGACGTTTCAGTGTAACATCTCTAATATCTCAAATATAGGCTCAACTGCACAGAGGTATTTTCAATAGTATTAGCACCAGTGTTCCAAAAAATAAAACTTGGTCACAGGAAAGATTATTTGCAGAGTACAATAAGCACAACGGGCATGTGGTTGAGTTCTTAGCCTGTCTGTTACACACAGCAAGAAAACAGCCTTATCTGAAAGGCATTTGCCAAGTTTTTGTAACTTCCACTTCCCTCCCAAAATAAAATGGAAAATAAATTTGGGGTTTCTTAGCGGTTCCAGCTTCCACTCGTAAGAAGCCACTTACTTTTAGGTCAACGCCTTGTTTCCACCAGGACCACGCTCTCCTCCTCCGGCTCCAACTACAAGGCAAATCCTTCACCACACGGTGCCATTAACCCACCTCAGCCACAGCAACTCTGCTTTCCATCCTGCTGCTGACAGGCACACGTGGCCTTGTGACGGTAACTTGGGTATCCTACAAAAATGTTTCTATCCTGCTGTCCCAAGACTTAGAGAAAAGACCATCGAGACCACCAAAAGCCCAACAAACAAGACTCTGGAGGCCGCTGCTCTTGCATGGGCTTTCAGGGCACTTTGCGTGGATCCAGAGGAGTTTCTTGAACATTGCTGCCCAGGCAGCAGATAAATATAAATATCTCAGGGTTTTTTGGAGTCAGCTCATGACTTCCAATACTTTATTTGTATTTCATTGGACTCTGTGGTCTATTTATAAAGTGTTTATCATACAGTTGCTAGAAGTCAGCAAGTCTACTTCTGTTTCTAGTAAAAAAGTACGAGTTGGTTCCACAAAAACATATGCAAAAGGCTTGTCCCTTTCACCTCTTTTAGCAGCATTTTTAGATTATGGGTACAAGAGTTAGATTTTTGCTCAAAACTTCACCAGCTCAAAATCAGATCTCTGGAAGCTAACGCAAGCACATTCCTCCAGTCTCAGGTCCAGTGGCACCCTGAGACTAACCAGCTACAGGCTGCACAGCTTGCCTTTACTCTGTATTCGCTGTGCTCTTAATCACTCTGCTATCACAAAGCAAACCAAAGTTGTTGCCGTTTAACATGCACACCACCTCCTCGTCACTCCCAGCAGTGCAAGACATATCTAAATCTTAGGGTTTAAGGAGATCCTAACCTGGAAAAGTCAAAAATGCAGGAGGTAACACCTTTTATACTTTTAAAATATCTCTTTTTAAATTCCAAATTCAAACTTTAGCACCTACATACAAGAGTTCAAGCATATACATACAGCTGGATCAATACACGCGGGGAGTCTGCGCCATGCTCAGATCCGTTCAGCCTCAACCTTCACAGTACTCGACAGCAAACTCCTTTGCTGTTCTCTAGCTTGCAGAACAATAAATGGGTTGGTATCATTTCCTTTGCCTCTGCCCCTTCAAATAACAGACTTGTACTATTCTGGAAATATGGGTAATTTACTCAGCATGCTCATTTGCCATTTTTCCAATGAGGAAAGGACCGCAATTGGAATATACACTCTAAAGTGTCAAAAAGCACCAAAAAACAAAGCAGCAGTTTAGAGTACGTCTCCAGTAACATACTGCCTAACTGGGAAGCAGAAGATGCCAAGAAGTCACTGGAAAATAAGTTGTATCAAAGCAATAACACAGTTTGGCATTCAGACTTTATGTTAAATAGCATCACCAGTTCTTTTTCTGTTTCCAGTTCCTGCATCATCTTAATCAAACACTACTCTTAAAAGGTTAGTCAAAAACTCTTCAACTCCCTTTCAAGGCCCCAAGCACCGCTACACACCTCAACCTTGCTTCAAAAGTCTTACACTGCAATGAAGTGAGAAAGTTCAAATGCCAGGGGACCATCACATAGCATCAATTTCAGCTCAAGAATAAAGCACAAAATCGGAAGCGCTGAGCTCTTTTCTAGTCCCACCTGAAGGCCACGTGATTTCCTGTATCAAAGCAGAAGCGTCACCAAAAGGTCACCATTCAAGTATTACTTGTAGGACGGGAGGTACAACACACTGCAGGCGTGTGACAAGGACAAATGAAGGCTGCCAGGAGGCCAAGCGTTACTCACCTTGCCTTCACAGCTGGTCAGTTTGACCACTGGGGAACTAAAGCAGGCGGAAAATTGGCTCTGGCTGAAACGTGCCAAGAGAAAGCAGACAAACTCTTCCTTCCCAGCACAGCTGGACTCAGGTTTGCTGTCTGCCATCACATCCAGCCCCGCGCAAGAGACGTCAGGATCCCACCCCCCTATTCTGGGCTGAACTTGTACTGAAACAAGTGAAGATCCAAACGCACCAGGCTTACCCTGAAAGAGCGAGCGTATGTTCCAGCCTGTGGGTTTTCACAACTGTAAGAATCTATACAGAGTTTTAACCACCAAATCTAAGAAGCTTTTGTAAGATCTACTGCACCCCCCAAAAAAGGCTATTTAGTACAAAAATTGGAAACTGCAATTTGCATTGCATATCCTGCTAGGCAGGAACCACCCCTAAATTAAATACAGTGGGACTTTAGCCCTGACAGCACAAGGTGTTTCCCTATAACTGCACTGATTAAACAGTTGCAGACACCAGAATTCCAAGTCCTTTTTAGCAGACGTCACACTGCACAACATAAAGCAGCAGGCAATTGGCCAAAAATGGCTAGCAAAAAGGATTCCTTAAACCTCCAGCATCCAAATATAGCCCTAGCTGGTCACGTGGGCTGCCATACAGTAAGTGCTCCTCACTTTACCTACCCTTTGATTAAACATTTTGAGCTAAAAAACACGTACTTAGAATAGCATTACAGTTTCCAGCCCAAATCCATGAGCTGTATAATCTTCCCGTACCTTCCACATTCAGGCTGGCAGAAAGGAAAAGTTGATTTAGGTTTCTAGTGAGCCCAAAGGGGATCATTAGCTACAAAAAGCTAAGAGAATACGAGATCTCTAACACATATGTGTATATACACACACGTATTTATGTGTATATATGTAAATGTAAATGCAGCACATATGCCATACAACACAGCTGCTCTGAAAGACTTACTTGCTAACAAACCCCAAAGCACATACTGATTTTTAATTTTAAATAAATCGCCACACCTTATTCCACCCCACCTCTAGCAGTTCCCATTTTTCACTACTCTCATCATGAGGAGGCCTGATCAGGTGATTTATGTCTGCCTCACAAGAACTCCACAGTTCAGTTTGCACACCAAGAAACTGCGAAATTTCTGGAGAGACAGGCTGGTGTGCTGTCGCCGGATTCCAGCTTCAACTGAAAAAAGCAGCCACATTTGGCCCTCCCTTTCTCAGCCCTTCGAGCCACCGTCCATGTCCATTACAGCGCAGGTGTCACACGAGGTTATATGAGAAAACCCTGCAACCGCACCAATAAACACAGGTGCCACTTCTCTTTCCCCAGCCTCCCCTTGCACCAGCGAGGACGGAGCACTGCAGAACTAACTCACACCGAACCGCGCGACCTTTGGAGATGCTGAGGCTTTGCACGTCAGTCGCAGTCATCACTCAGCAGAAGTTGAGGGGTTTGAGGCTCCTGAAGAGGAAAGCAAAGAGCTCAGTGCCGCAAGGCCAGGCCCGAGCATCGGACCGGCACGCTTCGCGCGCTGCGTTACAGCAGGGCTCCGCACCACAGGCTTCCGCAAAGCGCACAAGTGTTTTATCCAGCTCCAGTACCTCGTGAACCTACTACTCTGTTACACACTGGAAACAAAGCACAGTTAGGCGCTGCGCCGAGTGTTTTCACGTACCCACCACCGACTCGGCTGCAGCGGGGCACCACAGCCAGCTCCACACTCACACCGACAGCCGGGCCGGCCCGACCGCTCCGAAATAGCCCCCAGACACCCCGATGCCGCGCAATTTGTACCCTGGGAAAAAAGAAAAAAAGGAATAAAACCCCAAAAACAAACCCACCCAACACCCAGCAAAAGTTCAGCGCGGGAGGCCACGACAGCAAAGGCTTTATTCCGAGGCCCGCAGAGCGGTTCTGGCGCTCGGCAGCGGCCGGTCTCGCCGTCCCTCGGTCCGTCCCTCGGTCAGTGGGTGCCGGCGGGGCAGCCCGCGGTGACGTGTCCGCCCGAGGCTCCCGGGGCCGCCGCCGCCGCCGGAGACAAAGTTCTGTAGTGCACTGACTGCTATCGTACCCAGAGTCGGAGTGTCACAGAACTTTGCTTCCGGAGGCTCCAGTCCTCCGCCGGTACCGGCGCCGTCCGCGGCGCGGAGCCCCCCCGCCTGGGGAGGGAAGGGAAGGCGCACACGGTTAGCGGCGGGGACGGGGTGGAAGGGGATGCGGAGGGGTTTTCAATAAAGCACGCACATCCCCCCCCTCCCCCCCGACCGGAGCTAACGGGCCGCCCTGCGCGCGCCGCGGCC
>Ga0065711_1036381_pt1 | contig 21051 bp, 17 predicted proteins | sample Hoacrofraction12_FD_59098 | JGI IMG/M metagenome (GOLD analysis project Ga0065711, IMG submission 59098) | Hoatzin crop microbial communities from Cojedes, Venezuela - Epithelial fraction 12 v2 (version 2) | ecosystem: Host-associated > Birds > Digestive system > Esophagus > Crop | place...
GGGGGGAAGGTGTTTTAACATCTAGCTTTATTTCTCATTATCCTACTCTGATTTGATTGGTGATAAATTAAACTCCCTTTTCTCCCCAAGGTCAGTCTGTTTTGTCCATGACGGTAATTGGTGAGTGATCTCTCCCTGTCCTTATCTCGACCCTCGAGCCTTTCATCATATTTCCTCTCCCCTGACCAGTTGAGGAGGGGGAGTGATAGGGTAGTTTTGGTGGGCACCTGGCATTTATCCAGGCCAAATCAAAACACATGGTCTGCTCTTCCCTTCCAAATTAGCCAACCATGGTTCTACCAGTCCCAACTGCAGACTGCAGATTTATGGCAATGGCATTACGTTTGCTTTTAGAGAGCTGAAGGCTTTATAGATCAACAACAGTAATTTATTCCTTCTGGAAACAACAGCAGGTGTTAGAACACTGGCTAGCTCAATTCTTCAGAAATTTGTAACTTCTGAATAATGCTGAAATTATAATCTCACAAATTGCTTTCTTATTTGAATACAAGACCTAGATCCTTCTAGCTAAGAACAGATGCCAAAAGTCTTCACTGAGTTTCTCCCTAACATTCACAAGCAAGTAAGGATCTCACAATAATCCAAAATTTGGAAACTCAGTATCAGACAGCAAGCATATCTGGCAGAGATCATCCTGCCATCCTCTCTCCATGCCTAAATACTAAGTGGTAATAGCTGTGCTGCGTGTATCTGGACCACACTGCTGCAGCCAGTTCTTGTGAGAGAAAACTCTTCAGCACCTACCACTGCTTGCTGCTGGAGACTGGCTGTTGGGCTGGGTGGGATGCTCTGAACCATCAGGCTAGTACCCACCTTCTCATGAAGGCTCCTTAAAATCTGTTTTCTGAATAAATAAGGCTAGTAGCAATCCAAAACTGATTGCAGGCTCTGAAATTTCACCTGTTGTCCTCAGTGTTTATAATTTTCAAGAAAATTAATTAAGCTTCCTCTGGGCCAGTCTCCAATGAGCACCATCTGATGAGTTGCATTGGTAGGCTGCCTGCAGCCATAGCCTGCCTCTCTCTCTGCCAGCTGCATCAGCCACATGCAATATCACAGGTAGGCAAACACTTTTGGGAAGTCAACACCAGCTAATTATTATTTACATTTACAATTACAGGTGAGTAGAAGTAAATTTCTCTATCTCTCTTTGCAAATCCTTAGATTATAATTAAAATATCAGCACTGTTTTTAAGAGCTTCTCCCTCCAGCCTCTATACTGAGCCTAGTAGCTTGCCATTAACATTTTTCAGCTGATCACTTTACCCTCACAGCTGTGCTCTCCATGTATGTGGTCGAGGTGGTTGAAACAAAAACCACAGGAGAGGAACACTGTAACCAGTCTGGAATACACAGCTGAGTGGAAGATCTGAGGCACTCGGCATCGCCTGAGCTGCAAAAGCAGACATAAATGCTAACATAGCTAAGGTCTTCTCTGAGACAGAATAAAGGAACACAACAGGAAAACATCTGTGAAAGACGGCCTCCTAGAAGACCCATTTGCAGATGTTCATTCAAGCCAGAGATGGAGGTTGCATCCACTGTTTACTCTCTCCCCATTTTTTCACACACACACATTGACTAAGCAGTTTACCTGGCCTCAAATCCATTTCCAGGTATCGGTATTTGGGCTCATCCCTAAGGAATGTTTTCCTTTGTCATTGACTTTGGTTCTTGCTAGCCTGGCGGTACAATATTTGAGAGAAGAGGGAAATGAGATTCCTCCATCAGGAGATCCAGTAGAGAAGACAGAGTTGGCCATTTCAAAGGAAAAAGTATGGTTGCGGTTCTCCTTGCCACCGACCCCATACTTTTCCCTCCAGTCTTCCCGATTATCCACAGACAACTTCTAGACACGTGCTTCCCTGACACTGGGGAACTGTCTCTTGTAAGGTGTGTCTCTGCTTTATACACACCAGTATACCCTATATTGCTGACTATCAGCAGCAATGTGTGGGAACAGGCAGAGGTGAATGTCCCTGTTTAGATTTTCTTCAGCAAGAAAAGCAGCAGGTTTCCCTGGAGTACTCAGAAGAAAAGAAGCATCAGACTGATGGGAGAGGTAAAAATCCACACCTGACTCTATAATTACTTTCCTTTTCCATTGGAAACAGTAGAGAAAGATGTAAGTATTAACTAAGACTGTGTTTTTCCTTGTTTCAGTTTTAGTTGGATAAACAATCAAAGATGATAAACTACATTGTCAACAGGAGGAATTTTCCATCCAGCAAACCAGTACAGCAAAAACCAGCAAAGCTCTCCCAAAAGAGGTCTTGCCCCAGACAGCTGAGAGCTAAAGGAGATACCGTGGAAAGTGGCTGGCAGGATAACAAAGCTGAGATTCCCCGTTTCTCCATTCATTCTCCCATTTCTGTTACTTCTTTTTAAGGTCAGGCTGACCAGCAAATGAGTTCTTAACCCTACTATCTCCTTTTTCTCCCCTCCCCTTTTTTTTTTTTTTAATATTTGGGGGTTATATTCTTTCCAGGTATAAAACAGGAGAACTGAGCAATCCCAGAGGTGGCTTCTTTGCTAGGTACTGTGCAGACACTTGAAAGAGACAGACCCTAACTCAGGTTATCTATGAAAGATGGATAAAAGAGTAGGTAGAAAAGAAATCATTTCCCCCCCCAAGCCATGTGTGTGTGCCTCAAGCTGTAGACAGCTCAGAAACTGCAATGATTTTGCTAAGCCTATGCAGGAAACATATTACAGAACCATGGATGGAGGCAAGACCCACTGACCCCCTCTTCTGTTTTACTCACAAATTAACCCTTCCCTTCTTGGTATCTTTCTTTTGAAAAAGATCTTTCGTGATCAGAACACAGGCACAGCCACCCAGGCACATTTCTCCTCCTCACGACAGATAAATTTTGTTAAAATACATACATATGGAATTTAAGTTTGCTTTTGCTCAAAGACTAATATGACACATTAGATTAGATTAGGCTTCTTTCCTCCAAAAGAGCCTCAGGCTAAACCCCAGGACTGAGATACCACAGAGAGCTGTGAGACAACAACAAAGAACAAATTCTGGAAAGCAAGCTATTAAAGTCAGAAGATTGTTCTCTTTTCCTGTTGGTCTTTATCTGCATTTATTACTGGTGTTTTTAGCAAATAACTTCAAGGATCAGATTGTCCAGCAAGTTCAAAGTCCTTTGGGGTTTTGCAACCTGTTTATAGAGTTAAAGCTACCGCTCCCCCAGACTGACGTAACAAGATTTCAGTGCAAAGCGAGGTAATTTTTCCAATATCTGACTTCTTTGCCCAGTTTGTTTTGTTGGGTTTTTTCCCCGTCCTAATCTGTTTATTTCAAGAACATTCTTAAGGATGTAAGACTTGTCCTCAGGGTAGCTTTGAGGTCTGTCTAACCCAATAGCCTGTCTTTTCAACAGCAACTACCTCCCCAGAAGACCAAGAAACCCACTAATCCCTTCTTCCTAATTTACGCTAGAGTTTGACAAAATTCTGCAACATGAAAGTTTACATCCGTGTTAAAACTTTCTTTCCCCCTGGAGCTTGCAAGTGTTTTGAATTCCCCTTTAAATTTTCATTCCGGGTTACAAAAATCAACAGCAAAAGTAAAAATTTCCTGTTGGTTTTCATTCTGCCCTGCTGTTTACATTTTTAGTATTTATAGCTCTTTGTTTATATATAAACCAGTCTAGACCTATTTGTCCTGGTCAGAAATGTACGTTCTACCTGAACACTAGCTATTTAAAGAAGATTTTCACAGTAACATTACAAATTTTCTTTCATCTGTGGAAGAATTCATTTGTTATCATAATACCAGAGTTCAAAGCAGGCAGGAACCACCTTCTCTAACCCACAAGACACAAACAAAGATACACCGTAAAAAATTACTCCTCTCTGATGTTCAGCATATCAAGATTGCCGCTCTTCAGGTCCCACTGAGTGAAACTGAATAAAATACTGAGTGCTGAAGAATACAAAGTGAAGAGTCCTAACTGTTACTTTCAATGTCCCAAAATCATAGAATCAAAGGTTGGAAAAGATCTCTAAGATTATCAAGTCCAACTGTCACACCACTATGCCTGCTAAACCCTGTCCTGAAGTGCCACATCTATATGTTTTTTAAACACCTCCAGGGATGGGGACTCCACCACCTCTCTGGGCAGCCTGGTCCAAGGCCTGACCACTCTTTCAGTAAAGAAATTTTTCCTAATTTCCAATCTAAACCTCCCCTGATGCAACTTGAGGCCATGTAGATTAAGATTTTAAATAATAAGTGGAGCCTTATTTACAAAGAAAAGGAAAAGGGTAAAGAAAAAAAAAAAAGCAGCATTCTGCACTTCAACTGGGACAAACATGCAGCCTACATGCTTTAGTACGTGCTTTAGGGTATCAATTCCCCCGTCCAGCCTCTGGAAAGAGTAGTCAGTGGTATGCCAGAAGGATGCTGGTAGGCAATCGTGCATCAACAGGGACCATGTTAGCGGCCATTAGCCAGAGTCACCCTTTAACAGTTTTTAAGCTGACTTAGGCAATGAGGAAAAGAAGGATAGCATTAAATTATTTGTTACTTTCCCTTCCCAGCAACCAAAACCAGCATCCCACTGTAGTTGCAGCTGAAAACCAAAGAACACAAAGATTGAAATAGTTGGCTTAACAGCTATAAAGTCAGAAAACACATTTTCTTTCTCTTGATAAACGGACATGAAACTAATGATAATATAAACATTTCTACCTAGAGAAAAACAAAGTAAGTTAGGAGTAGCAGTTCTCTGGGAGAATATTCTAAATTCATAAAATTGCTCTTTAGCTTTCTAAACAATAAATTGCCAAAGAGCAATTTTTCAGAAGCACTACAAGAAGAAACTGGCATAATTACTCCTTCTTAAACAAATAGCACAGGCAATCCAGCCTTTATTTGGTTATGGAGGCTTTAAGCAATGTACTTTACTACATTCATTAAGCAGAACCTGAAGATCATACGTCCTCTGCCCAGAAGCAATCAGAATCATAACAACTGCACTGTACCTCTGAAAGCTAATCACCTAGATACCCATCAATTAAACAGATATTCAGTAGTTAGAGATTTCAGTTGTTCTTCATTAAGATGCAAGTGAGGTGCAATTACTTTTTAGGTAATAGCCTTCATTTAAAGTGATTTTAAAAGATTTTTTTTCTAAAATAAAAAGTCCATTCATAAACATCATCAAAATTGACAGATACAAATTCCCCAGCATGGCCAGCAGGGCGAGGGAGGTGATTCTGCCCCTCTGCTCTGCCGCGGTGAGACCCCACCTGGAGTTCTGCATCCAGCTCTGGAGCCCTCAGCGCAGGAAAGACACGGACCTGTTGGAGTGGCCCAGAGGAGGGCCACAAAATGATCAGTGGGATGGAACACCTCTCCTGTGAAGAAAGGCTGAGAGAGTTGGGGTTGTTCAGCCTGGAGAAGAGAAGGCTTCAAGGACACCTTACAGCAGCCTTCCAGTACTGGAAGGAGGCCGACAAGAAAGCTGGAGAGGAACTTTTTTACAAGGGCATGTAGTGATAGGATGAAGGGTAAAGGCTTTAAACTGAAAGAGGGTAGATTTAGATTAGATATAAGAAAATTTTTTACAATGAGGATGGTGAGACACTGGAACAGGTTGCCCTGGGAGGTGGTAGATGCCCCATCCCTGGAAACATTCACATCAGGCTGGACGGGGCTCTGAGCAGCCTGACCTAACTGAAGATGTCCCTGCTCATTGTAGGGTGGTTGGAACTAGTTGATCTTTAACGGTCCTTCCAACCCAAATTATTCTATGATTGTATATGTATGTGAATTAAATAAAATGCATACCCTTCTGTTAGCATAAATAGTACATTATATCAGCTCCAGTATATAACTGTTTCCCTAATGTATATGTGTGTGCTCTAGACACTTAAGTTTACCACTCCATAGACCACCACATTCCTTCTTTGCCTGTAACCTAGCTCAGGTGGAAGTTCAATGAATTTATCCTTACGTCCAAAATGTTGAATGAATTAATGGTAAATCACATGAGGCATTATCTCTAATCCCTCCACCTGCATGAGCATAGAGAGTATGCCCCACAGCATCTATGTGCCATTTACAAGCGCTGAGGTAACAAAGCTTCCGTCAAGCATTTAAGTAATGGGAGAGTAACACACAAGGACTCTCGCATAACACACACCCTTAACACACCTGGCTTAAACCAGCATTTTCCCAAGTCACTATACCAAGGACTTCATTGCAAAGGAATAAATTACTACTCTTTCTTTCCCACTCTCCTTTGTCCTGAGAACATATAATGCTGAAATGGCATTATTTACCCTAGAAATGTAAGATCCCACAAACAGGCGGACATACCTCTATCAACATATGTAAGAGGCCGGAGATCCAAATGAATGAGTCCTTAATACTAATTCCTTTCTCTGGTTACTTTCGGTAGGAGTGTCACCGCAATTTCTAAAAAAAAAATATACAATTCAATTATAGGTTAAAAGGAAGGGTGTTTGAAGTTATTAGAAATCATGATGAAAATCTGTCAGTCATAAAAATGGATCTATGATGCTCCAGTTCTATCTTTCAAAATGCTATTTACAACACTGTTCTGTATACTAGCAATTACTAATTTGTATGTATCTTTAGCTCGTCTCACCTTTTGATCCAAGAGACCATTAATTAGAGAAATTCTTTCTATTACCATTTCAAATGGTTTTGTACAAGAAAAGGGACAGTTAATTTTTTTTTTAACACAGCCAGGACTCAAAATCCTTTATGGCTTTATGAGATAAATACAGTGATATTAATCTCTACCCCAAAATGAAACATACATCAATACAGCCTGTAAGATGTTCCTTCAGCACAGCTTTCTGGTGTGTGAACACTTTGAATGATTCTAGCCTGACGTCCTTCTCAAATGATTCATATGCACTTTGCAGGTTTTCAGAAAGTTCTAGCTTCAGCTCTTGGAAAAACTTTGCTTTTAAGGATGCACAGCTAATATAGGAGTAGATCTGTACTTTATCTAAATGAGCAAATCTCCAATAGCTTGGCAAGCAGTATATTTATTTATGAGAGTTGTGCACATCCTGTAGTCACGGAAGTTTTCCTTTCTGTATGATCTTAAGACAAATCAGAGTTAATCTGCAGTAGACACCTCTGAACGCTGAATTTGTCCCAATTATGACATTCATCACCACTTAACCATGCTCTGTCCACCTCAGCATTTTTTCCAGATTCCATTAAGTGCAACAAAATTTGTAATTAATGATTGACTCCATTTGTTTTCTGACACTGTATCTGTAGGGTTGCTGTCACAGGAGTGTACTACTTATTTATTTGTGTGTTTATTGCACTATGAGAATATGTAAGTTGCTGCAATGTCCCAACCTACTGATGAAGTTATGCACTGTACTGGTTAGTTTGGACACCAGTTTTCCAAGATGATGTTCCTGACTTTCTCTGTCACGTAGTGTAGACTAAAAAAGACAGCAACAAAGTCATAGACCTACCAGAGAAATTCTTTGGATTCCTGGAGCTGTAGATGTGCACAAGGAGGCTACCACCCAGCTCTCAAAGCCAATCTAGTCTCTCTGAAGTAGAGCCCTTGCTTGCTAGCAGGCTGCACTTCAGAGGTCAATATGGTTAACGTGTCTTCCAAATTGTCTAGAAATAGTTGACTGCTCTTGCTTGCATACAGAGCAGAAGGTAAGGACTCTCCTCTAGATACTGCAGATTGTCTCAGCATGAGCAGTTTTTCTGCCATCGAGATCACCTTGCTGTGGTGGATTTTTAAATCTCCAACACTTACACATCTTCTGGGAAATCTTCAGCTGGCCAGTTATCTTGACTTTCCAGGTTCTATGTTTCACCACAATCATTCAAAAAGAAGCAAAAGATCAGGTCTCTGACCACTTCATATTGCTCGCAGAGGTGAACATTTGAATTTTGCATTTGAACACTGCTTCTTCACTTTTTTCCTACTGTGTTTTTAAGTACTTTCTTTAACAAAAATTGTTTGCTTGTTTCTCAAATCTATTTATGTTTTAGTATTTAATGTTTTACAGCTTTGAAGAAATGAAATAGTATAATAGAAGTATTACTTCTTTATTAAAAGCCAGTCTATCATGCTATGCATGTTTTGAACTGTTAAGCAGGCATAATGCTACCCAAAATTCCTTCAAGTCTTGTGTTTAATGCCCTACACAAGCTCCAGTCTGGCTTTTGCTAACCCTGATATTACAGTGTATTCTGTTCTTTCCCATGCAGAAAAACGCAGATTATACTGCAGTTCTTTCATTCCAAATTTGAGAGGAACATTTTTTAACACTGTCACTTTATTCATCATTTTGTAGAAGCTATAGCAACAGAGAATTTGTTTCAGTTGATTGTGACAGACATTATGAATTACCATTTATGCATAACCTTCTCATCAGCAATAATTCAGCAACTTAAAATCAAGTGATAACGTACAACATATTACCTAATGCTGCACCTGGGTTTTCAGGCAAAGCTGTCCTGACCGTTCTTCACTTGCAGAAAGACTCAAATGCAGGGCTTGTGGTTTCACACCATCATGTGGGTGCAGTGGAATGAAGCTGTGAAAGTCAGGCCTACACAAAAGAACCATGGAGACCCCTTATGCATTCTGGCTGAGCACGACGTGATTTCTCTGTAATGTTATATAAATGGAGACTTTATTGACCAGTTATCAGCCTTATCTCTGCATGGCTTGTGCTACACGTGCAAGATACGTAGCAGGCAGAGCGCAGGCTGACTACTGCTTCTTGTCTTTTCCCTTGGGAAGTGTCCCCCAAAAGCTCTAGACTGGTGCTCACAGCAAAACTGAGGGAGAAAAGTTCTCCAACTCATTTTTTTTTTTCTTGTCATGATGCGTGGACAGAGCAGAGTAATTCATTATTTGCAGTTAGAAGGATTTTGCCCAGATATACAGCTGAATCACGTAGTTGCTAAAATGTCTGAAGAACAATGCACCCTCACTGGGTCTTCATACAGAAATGATATAAAACTCTTCTCTGCCTGTTCTGGTTTTATTTCCAAATATATTCTAGTGAAGATCTTATTCTGCCACCATGTCCTATGTGTTATACGTCCTTTTCCCATTACTTGTCCCAGAAGATCTGGTCACAAGGAAAGTAAGCCATAACATGGGCATATGTGGCTCTGTTAAGCCTTTAATATACAAGTTTACCCTGCATTTTCTCCCATTTATTCAGTATATGTTGTCCTGTAACTCAGTGACAAATGTTGCAAGTGTTGTCCAGATTCTGGTAACATCATTCTCACTAAAACATGACATTGCTCTGAAAATGGCCACGCTGATTTTCTCATTGCCAAATCTGAACACGCGTAAGGAGTGACAGAATCTGGTGCTTCCTATGTGTAGCCAGAAATACCTTTTGCAGAAGTCCTGCAGAATGGAGCAATCTTATTCCTCCAGTCTGGGGCAAAACATCAGTGCTGAAGATCAGCAGTGGAAAGCTGTTGCTAATTAATATATTAGAAATAGACTGATCTCATAGTGTTATTTAGCAGACATTGCACCTGGATGGACCTAAGTTTAGGGCAGAAACTGTACAGCTCTAGGATTAAAATCACTGCCCTGGGACAGGCAGTCCTAGTCCCAAATCAGAGGTGTAAGTAACAGGGCATCAAAGTCTCTGCTGGGCTCCCTGGAGCTGGTCTCAAAGCTCATTGCACTCACTGTTCCTGGCACTAGAGCACCCTACTACCTTTCAGAACACAAAAGACAGGCTTAGATTTTTGCTCCCTTACTTCATTGGTATTTATAACTAGATTATTCACTGCAGTATACGCTCTCTTCTGTAGCTGGAGAACTATAACAATGTTCTATCTCCTAGCCACTGAAAACTAGCAGCTTAATTGTTTTTCTGAACTAGTATTAAGCTAGATAGCCAGAGAGCTGATATAATCACTCTGTTGCCAGTCCCCTCAGCGTTTATTTCAGCTGCAAAGTCCTTTATGTGATTTGTTCTTTATTCAAAAAAAAGGTCAAGGAAATAATTTGCTACATCACCAAAATGAAATCGTTTTAGCAATTAAAGGCTAAGAAGCCCTCGAAAGCCACTCATTTGCTTGCGCTAGTGCAGTCTGCCAGGGATGGCTGACATCTGCCAGTCTTCTTGTCTCTGTCCTCTCCTTGTTAATAGCACTTTATGTATTGAGACAGATCTACAAAGAGTCCTGATCACTGCAAGGCTCAGTATGTTAATACTTTCATCATCTGGGGGTCTGGCCTACAGAGAAGGATCAACAGTCTGGACTCAGGCTCCTGTGTTCCATTTACAACACAAAAAAGAGGATCAACTGCAACATCTCTAATTCAAACAATGCCATATATGTGTAATGATTATAAGAAAAATCTTAATTTTCCCTTTTTTTAATGCATTTATACTATGGGGCAGTTTCGTAGGAACAATATCTTCCGTGAAGGAGCAGGAGCTAAAAGATATTTTAAAGTGTTAATTTTTAAGGAGAGCTCTACTTTACATTTCTGAAGAACAGCACTAGACTCCTGTATGTGCCCACACTTCAGAAAGTATTGGAGGAAAGCACTATTCATACAGCTGGAAGTCTCCATATAAAGTAAGAAGCAAGTTCCAAAAGCAGCTCTGCAGACTTTCTTGTCGTGACTCTGGGGAAATTTAACCTCCTAACCAGCACTGCCTAGTTCAAAATGTACTCTTGTGTCTTTTAACCATGCAGCTGCAAACCATTCTCCCCTCTTCTCTTCTGCAGCCTGATCAGGATGGCATCCACCTGACACTATGAATAACAAGTACCTTACATGGAAACACATACTCCATTTTCCATTCATTTAAGCATAGTACTTTGTTCCTGTAAAATAATGAAATCTGGAATTCACATAGAAAATTGTACTATTTTCTGTAAAAGGAAAATCTCATGCTATATCATCTTTGAGCATAATAATCTTGTTACCTCGTCAAACCAGAGCTAATAGCAGCCGTTTTGACTATATTTCTCACCAGCAGAAAGGACAGGTGAGCTTTGGCAGATCTTGCTGCAATAGCTTAAGGTATGACACTAGCTATTTAATCCAGTCTCTTCTCTTTAAGACATTGCTTTCTCCCCTCCAGCAAAGGCGGCAGAGGGGCACTCATGATTCATGTTCTTCCAGTCATTGTTCAGCATCAGCACTGAAGGTGAGTGCGCACTGTGCCACCAGACTGCAGCTCAATGTGGGTGGACCATGAGCACACAAGACTGGTGTGACCTTGCTCTGCATACTGATCTGCGCCAGTAAAAGGCTGGATCAGGTTGCTTTGGCACTGTGATATACAGTTTTATTTATGAAATACATAAAAATGTGTATACCCTAAAGATTCTGATTATAAGCCTAAAATATTATCTTCTGGAGAAGAAATTTTTAATTTTTTTCTTTTTCAAATCAGAGGCGTGGATCTACTGGCCTGATGAGTCCTGACGCTAGATCTGGATTAGAAAAATTCAGGAGGGAGAGGCCCTTCAGTGGCTATTAACAGCGTTAGTTGGATGCAACCTTTAAATCAGGAAGGTGGTCAGAAGCTGGTAGATGGAGAACGATCATGCTGCTCTGGCCGTGTTTCTTGCACTCTCTACCAAAGCATAAAATACCGGCCACTGTCAGAAAGCAGATAGGGAGCTAGACAGACATTGGTATTAAGCAGTTTGACAGCACTATAGCTGCATTCTTTTGTTATCCTTATCATGCCTGTACTGGCATCATTAGCTAATATGAATATGCACAAAAGCATGCGATGGGTATTTTTTTTTCTGCTGAAATGTTCGCAGTGATTTGTGGCAATAGAGGCACGTACTATGTTACAGCGTAATCAAATATTCAAACGTAGGAAAGATTACGAATGCCTGATAACTACTCTGGAGGTGTACAAATTAGGTCAAGCCCATTATCTCTTCTCCAGAGCCTGGAAAAAGCATCACCCATTCTAGACCAATGTTATTTTAATTCTGCTCTAGAAATTAGGAAATAGGACAACTAGTTTCCCACGTAACTGTCAGACAGAATTGAAACTAGAAGTAGTTATTGAGATATATCTGATTTTAAATCTAGAGTTTATGACCTGTGCAAGTGTCCTAAAAAACTTTCTTCCAGAAGGTACTATTTCAAGGCAAGCTCTAAATACAATTACAAAAGACAAGGTTAAAAAAATGTGAGTATAAGCAATGGACATATTCATTCATTACACAAGAACTTAAGGCATGTATTTTCCTGAGGTACATGTCAGCAAAAAGTTGGTGTTACAAAAATTCTGTCAGAACACTGGGAAATAAAAGGTGTCAAACTTAACACATGAATGAATTTATACAGTTTGGTAACTGGTCTGCTTTATGCTTACTATTGATAAAGCGAGCCATTCAATCTCTAAAACTCTTGAGTACAGATTGGGTAAAAAGATCCCTTTTTTTTTAAAGCAGTGCACAGATCACAGTTCTGCAAATGATTTGCTTTGCTGGTGAGCTACCGCACCTAGGCAATGACCCAGCCACAAAGCATCATGTAGAAAAATTTGCAGGACAAAGTTTTTGCTCTTTTGCCAATACATTTTGTTTCAGCATTAAGATTAAATTAAAATTTACCCATGTAATGAACGTTGCTTGCAACTTCTGTAACTCCTTGTGAGGCCTAAACAACCCCATGCTTTTGTGGCACCCATCAAATCTTGTGCGCATTTGGAAACTTTTTTATGGAAGCAGGCAGTTAGTGTTTCTTCTGCATTCACATTTTTATTTATCTGTCTAAGCAGGTAGGGTATCTTAATAGAAAAACCCACATAACACAGTTTACAACTGTGTTTGGATGAGGGCAATGACGTATAATATTATAGGAACAGACATTTTGAAAAACAGTATTTTCATCAGTGTAAAAAGTGTTCTGATAGAAAAAAAACAGATAAAAGTCTTCTCTTGCTGTTTTATTGTGTGGCTACAGTTCATGCCATTATGCAAAAGGACAATGATTCCTCCAACCATCATTAGCATTTTATTTGTCAAGTAAAAATAATCACTTTTCCTGTGGTTATTAATATTTTAACATTATAAATGTTTATTAAAACAGTCAAAAATGATGTTTTCTGTTACTGAAAAATCATGCAGACCAAATTAGTCCTGGGCAAAGAGTGTAAAACCATTTCTAAGAAGATTAATTTGCTCTCACGGTGCTTATAATCATGAACCTTTTTGTGTTTGACTATTACAGAAACTTGCTTTTTCGCAGAAATATATAAAACATTGAACTTTAAGTGACCACTGGAGAATATTTGTGGAAAACAAACTGTGAATTTATAAACGTGAATATTCCATTCCCATCCTCAGTTAATCAGGGTACGAAGCTTACCATCTGAACTGAATACACATTTTAAATCAACCAACGCAGCACAAATTTCGGCTCTCAGATGCTTGTGATGAACTGCCTCTGCATAGTTTATGGACCAAGAAATACTAATGAGAATTTTTAAGATGTCTGAAGTATATAGATTTTGGATTGCTTCGGCAATGCCTGTATTAGCAAACAGTACAGCACAGCAGGAGAGACCCACAGGATGAAGCCATTGGTGCTTAGAGCCCAATACCCACATCACATTTTTCAGAAGGTTTAAGCTGGCTCCTTGATGAATGAATGACTAATGAGTTCTCATTAGTGGCTGGAGCGTGTTGAACACCTCTTCCAGGTTCTTTTCTTTGGAAAGGAACCCAATTCGTAGCCCTGAGACCACCCCAAGACGCAAACCAAAGCACAGAGAAAGGGGACAACTGGAATCACTCTCCTGATCTGAACAAAAACAGGGCTGTAGGTGCATCTTAAGTGGGCATTGCTTGTTGTCAGAATTTATAATGTAAGGTACTTCTGTGTAAAATAGAACCAAAAATACTCATTGTTTCTATTTAGTATGTGAATTTCTGAAGCACTCCTAAGCATCTTTGTGGGAGTCTCAAATACTAGCACATATACATAAAATACTATATACATATCCCTACTTCAAAGAACATAATCATGTATATGTATTTCTTTTCAGGTCACAGTCTTCTTCAAACTTAACACGTACATTTATAAAACACATTTAAATGACTTTGTGATAAAGATTTTTCCCCCCAGTAAAGCTAGAGCACAGACCAGCTTCCTTTTCTGAGAAATGGTGTGTTACTTTAATTTCACAGTAGATACTTTTCTGACATGGAGGAGAGATAATATAATAAACTTTCTCCTAGGAAGATCTTTAAAGTCAATATCTAAATCACCAGGGTTATATATTTCAAAAAAAATAAAAGCCTTGAATTATGTCACGCAATGATACAACACTGGCTAAACCGTTAGAGTTAGCAGTATGGCAGATTAGCTTTCCAGCTTTTCACCTCCACAGAAGTAACTTCAGATTCTGGTGCCAGTTTAGCTCGGAAATAAAACAAGTTTGCAATTTTCCTGCTAATACCTAGTGGTTAGTCTCAAAGAACTGGTGACTGGTTCCGGATGATTACCAGTGCTTGTTTAATAGCAACTTATCACTAACATAGCAGGGGTAGTGCATTATTAGCAAGGTGCATTAAATGGCAAAATAATTCATGGCATCTATAGCTAAAGTCAGTACTTCTAGTCACTGAGTCTTGAAAACAGTGTGCTAACGATTCACCTTAGCACGGCCATTTCTCAAGAAGTCATGGCCAGTAAAGAATTAGCATGCAGATGGAATTTTCTACTCCTCCAGCAGATCAAATCTGAATCACACTTTGGGAAAACTATCATAAAATTTACTGTCTTGCTGTACTTCTGTAGACAAAAAGTAGCAGTTTTAGCATTCTGCAAGGACAGAAAATGTATAAAAAGGTATAAAATTATCATTTGAAGAAATAATTAAAAGTCTTTGACTCATGTTTCTTTCTATGTAGATACACAGACACACCCCCCCTATTTTCCAGATTTAATTCAGACACAATAGATGACAGACGTTAATTTCCATGTAAGCATGGAAGCCCTTCCTGAACAAAAACTAACTAAACCATATGTTCATGGAACACTTCTGTGTGTACCAAGGTTGTAGACTCAGGTTAGTAAATATTAACTCACAAACCATGCGTTTTATCAAATGCAGATACATATTCTAAGTCCAGATATTTGTATGATAAAATAAAAAACCCCAAAGAAACAAGGTTTCTCTTTTCTATTTATAGAACAAAAATTGAGCTCTTATATAACAACTGTATGAAACACATCAAAAGTTTTCATTCCTTAAATTTGTTACGTTTCACTTCCCCTTGGAAATGTCTTCTAAGTGACAAAGGTTGATTCTTTTCTTGAATGTTATTTAAAATATTAGCATTTTTATAAAAGCTCATCTGAATCTGCAGTATTTCTTTATGAAATGTAATATAATCAAATTGCTTATCCAGATCCACACTGCATTACTCTTTTTGTAATGGTGCGATAGCTGCACTCGTTAGAGTTATACTGGTATAAAAGCTAGATGAAAACAGTGAGGAATCAGGACCCTCTTTATTAACAGATCAGTTTTTGCTGGAAACAAAGCCTGAATGTTTTCTACTTTGCATATTTTAAATTATCTGTACCAAAAAAGGGAATAATGTCTATTGCCAAGACCTATACAGACTATTCATTATGTCTGGAAAGAGAGGACAGGCTTAGTTCATTAAAAAGTTGTTAAATTTTTTATTAGACCCTGGCTAGTTAATTCATAAAAGTGAACAAACCACTTTTTCTCAAAGTTTAATAGCTCACTTACATCATGCTGTGAAATACAGAAGAATGTGCTCAAGAGACAGCTCAAGTTTTTAAAACTTTTATCTTTTCATACAGTTGCTTATCATATGAAACGGATGTAAATATATAGTAGTCTTGTTTAAGACGATGAGTATTTTTAATGAATATCTTGCATTATGTTTAGTGTCTTTTATACATTATTTTGATCTATGATTTGTTCTGAGTGCCCTCTACTGAAAAGTAAGATGAAGTGATTAATTATTTAGTACCCAAAGATATAATGCCTGCAAAACACATTAGACAGTTGTACATTATGAAAAGATATATGTATTGATACATGAATGGCCTTAGAGCAAATTTACTATTTCAAAGACAAGTGCAGTATGTGTACATATACATATTAAAAAACGGTGTGTTTGTTCCTTCTGCTTCTGATATTCTGAAAATATTTTTTGATGATCTAGGATTATATAACAGCAGAAATCTAGTGCATTTCTTGAGTAACAGACATCTCTTGAGAGCTTGCTCCAAAACCCCTGGAAGTCAATAAGAATCTTTGCATTAGTTCAGGTGGCTTTGTATAGCTCCTAAGTAGGTATTGTATCATGTTCATCAGTTACACAGACAACTTCTGGACTGTTCTACTACTACAGGACAATAATAAATTAGAGGAAGCAAAAGCAGTGGGTGGTTGAAATCTGGACACTGAGAAACCACTTATGGATGCATATATGTGTGTTTTATATACCTATACATAAAACATGCATCTATCTCTCTCTACAACAGTTAAAATGAGATGTCCATCTTGAATGCTAATTAAATTCTTACTGTTTAACAAGCTTTCCATCAACCATGAACCACCACATACTCAACTGAGATTAAATAACATTCACACTTTAAAGTGCTGTATTATTGTATTTTTTAAAATGTTGAATGCATCATTGTGTATAGCTTTTTAATCAGTATTAAAAAAAAAATATCAAAAACTGTAGGCATACACCCTGTTTTATTGAGATAGTATAGACGTGCATTTTCAGCGTTTCAAAGGAACCAGGTCATCTCTGACATGGTCTAACATTGCCCCCAGTCAAAGGATGTACAGAACTTTTGGCTGAGATGATTGACAAAAACGGCAAATTACGATGCTTTCTCAGCGTACTAAGTGTGAGTAAGAGTGAAAGTCATCTGGTACTGCCAACCAAAATGAATGAGCTAGACATCTCCTGCGAACAGAATGTAACCCCAAACTCTCTACATCATACTGTAATAAACACGATGGGTCACCAGTTCTTGAATCAAAACTAAGTGCATCTGAACTTTACTGGCTAGCTTCACTAATTCTCTCTCTGTTCAATGCACTGTTCATTAATATATCGGTGTCAATCTCAGCCTCCTGTTCTAGCCTGCCTCTTTACTTCCCCTGCTCATTTTTTTCCCTGCTCATTACAGGAAGCGTGGACTAGATGATCTTTAAAGGTCCCTTCCAACCCAAACAATTCTATGATTCTATGAGTCTACTTTATTTCCTGTCTTTTTTATTTCCTGTCCTTTTAAGTAATGTTTGCAGATTATTTCGATTGTTTGGGTCTTTTACTAGTCAGAGCAGGCAAAATTTCATGCATTCATTTATCTTTTATTTCCCCAGTTCACCTAACTTATCTCTGACTCTATCTTTTCAAATATTTTTCCTTAGTTCCCCTGAAGAACCTCTTCTGGTTGGTAATTCTCACCACTCCAGTAGCTGGCGGACCACCACTCATATTCATGCCAGTCTTTCTTCTATTTTACACTTTATTTTCATCAGATTTGTTCACCAAATATCATGTAAACATTGTGTACTGCAAGTTTTTCTAAATGTTTTAAAATACATTGCTCAGACATCCGTCTCCATTACATCTGCATGCTGATTTTCCCACGAAAACCACTTTTAGCTCACGAGTTTCACCATCGCTTCCACCAACATAACACTAGTTCAGTAGCTCCCAGTCCTACTGTCCTCTCTAATATGCTCAGATTACCTTGCTATTTAGAAACGATATAATGTTACTTTATTTGTGATGTGGAAAAATTGCTTCAAAGATAATTACTATTTAGGTTTGTTCCTCATACGCAACATGCATAACATGTATCCAAGTGCATTTACACGTGTGCAGGCACACACATTTATTTTCTTCTTTTATTAAGGCTGTTCCAGGCCACCCTATTCCAGTTTGTTCTTTGAACAGATTTACCAGTTCTTAGAGGGCACGTCTATACTCATTGTAAGTAATTCCGCTTAACTGCACAGCAATACCAGCTGGATCCATCAGTATACTTCGTGGGTTGTTCTCATCTTCAGTCCAAACTCTGCTGTCATTTTGGCAGCTTAGCTGACTAAGGAATTTCTGGTTCTTCCTAATTGTTCTAACACACTGCCATGCAACATCTGCAATATGTGGGTTCAGGCAAAAGAGGAGACTGCTAAAGAAGGCAGTTCCCCTTGGTGAGCAAGGGCTGTAATTTCCACATTGTTATATAGAACGGTGGGCTCTCTCTGCACCTCGGCACTGCCAATTGTAACGTGTGCTGCCCACGTGGGCCTATGCTTTTGCAGGAAATCTATGGCTTGTTGACTGCCAGGCGCATGCGACTTGCATGAATCAACTGTTCATCACACAGACAGCTAGTCGTTGCCACAGCTTTAGAAAGTATATGGTCTCAATCACGTTTTGTAGGAGTCCAAACCCTTCTCCTGCATGACAGGTGTATCAAAGCATGCTTTCTCTTACATTGCATCACTCAAGCAACTGAGAAAGGAGAGAGTCTGTTTCCTGGTGAGGATGGGCAGTGTGCAAATACCACCTACGCACTTCATAATCTAGTTGCTATAACAATCTTATGACCCACAATCAAGCCTCTACATATGCTTTAGAGTCCCAGTCACAGCCTCCAGAACTGAGGCATGTTGCTCCAGAGGAAGGGAAGTTAGGTAGGGGAAACATCAATTGGTTTAGCCCTCTGTCCCAAATCAGTCCCATTTCCACCCCATTTCCAGCCCTACCACCAAGCAGCTATTCTACTGCCTTTCTACGGAAATCTGCCAAAGCAGACACTGTGTGCAGGAGGTCAGTGGAAGGGTTCTGGCTTCCCAGAAGATGAGTAGCTGAAGGAAGAGGTTGTGCAAGGGGACTTCAGGACTATCTTGGCCTGTGGCTTCCATCACGGATGACGTTCATCAAGGAACAAATCCAAATACTCTAATGCAATCAGACTGTGTGAGGAACTGGGAGGCTAGTGAAAGGGGAATCACTTTCCTCAGAACATCTTGGTTCTATAGTTTCATGGTATACTGCAATATCTTGATGCTTTCTATGGGTGCCATTATCTTACAAGACTGAAATTCTAAATCACAGCACTGGACTTACTGTCCTGCACTGGGATTCATGTGCTTCTCTGAGCTGGTCATCCCTTCACAGTTAATGGAGAAGAACAGGTATGCTAAGTGAGCAATTTATCCCACGGTAAACAAAAGTACAAGGGCTCAGATAAAACACAGTACAGTACCCACTTCTGTCCATAAGCTATAAATGGTTGACAGTCGAGATGTATGCATCTACACTGTAGATATCTAAAGATAAAGCCACTCTCCATCATCTACCAGCAGTCCTGGGTAACAGGGGAGGTCCCAGATGACTGGAGGATCGCCAATGAAACACCCATCTACAAGAAGGGCCGGAAGGAGGATCCTGGGAACTACAGACCTGTCAGCCTGACCTCGGTACCAGGGAAGATTATGGAGCGGTTCATCTTGAGTGTGCCCACTGGGCATGTGAAGGACAACCAGCGGATCAGGCCCAGCCAGCATGGGTTCATGAAAGGCAGGTCCTGCTTGACCAACCTGATCTCCTTCTATGACCAGGTGACCCACCTAGTGGATGAGGGCTGAATGGCTGAGTGCAGAGGGTGGTGGTGAATGTAGCTAAATCCAGCTGGCAGCCGGTCACGAGTGGTGTTCCCCAGGGTTCAGTTTTGGGTCCGGTCCTGTTTAACGTCTTTATCAATGATCTGGATGAGGCGATTGAGTGCTCCCTCAGTAAGTTTGCAGATGACACCAAGTTGAGCGAGAGTGTTGATCTGCTCGAGGGTAGGAAGGCTCTGCAGAGGGATCTGGACAGACTGGATTGATGGGCCAAAGCCAGCTGTATGAGTTTCAACAAGGCCAAATGCCGGGACCTGCACTTGGGTCACAACAACCCCATGCACTGTTACAGGCTTGGGGAGGAGTGGTTGGAAAGCTGCCCGGCGGAATAGGACCTTGGGATGCTGGTCGACAGCCGGCTGAACATGAGCCAGCAGTGTACCCAGCTGGCCGAGAAGGCCAACAGCATCCTGGCTTGTACCAGGAATGGTGTGGCCAGCAGGAGCAGGGAGGTGATCGTGCCCCTGTACTCGGCGCTGGTGAGGCCACACCTGGAGTACTGTGTTCAGTTTTGGGCCCCTCACTACAAGAAAAACAACGAGGTGCCGGAGTGTCCAAAGCAGGGCAACGAGGCCAGTGAAGAGTCTAGAGAACAAGTCTGATGAGGAGCGGCTGAGGGACCTGGGGCTGTTCAGTCTGGAGAAGAGGAGGCTGAGGGGGGACCTTATTGCTCTCTACAACTACCTGAAAGGAGGGTGTAGTGAGGCAGGTGTTGGTCTCTTCTCCCAAGTAACTAGGGATAGGACGAGAGGCAATGGCCTCAAGTTGTGTCAGGGGAGGTTTAGATTGGATATTAGGAAAAATTTCTTTACTGAAAGAGTGAGTGGTCAGGCATTGGAACAGACTGCCCAGAGAGGTGGTGGAGTCCCCATCCCTGGAGATGTTTAAAAAAACGTGTAGATCTGACACTTCAGGATATGGTTTAGTAGGCATGGTGGTGCTGGGTTGATGGTGGGACTAGATGATTTTAGAGGTCTTTTCCAACCTATGACTCTATGATTCTATGAAATGTAGGTAAAATGAATCATACCCACAAATTCCTCTACAACCTTCTTTTATAGGCCTAGGTCTTAAGCACCCATGAGCTGTGATTTCTAGCTGATCTTTAGCTGATGGACTGGCACAACAGAGTCACAATCTGTTCATTTATTTTAAAAAAGCTTTTAGGCTGCTCTGAAATAGAGCAAAACCGAGACACGCCTGGACAAGGTCCTCTACAGCCTACTGTAGGTGACCCTGCTTCGGCAGGAGGGTTGGACTAGATGACCCACAGAGGTCCCTTCCAACCCCTACCATTCTGTGATTCTGTAATTCTGTGAAAAC